>ERZ1034976.427-NODE-427-length-39522-cov-60.079890_pt1 | contig 39522 bp, 52 predicted proteins | sample MGYA00520623_ERZ1034976 | MGnify/ENA primary metagenome ERZ1034976 (study PRJEB33766, sample SAMN09781774) | gut metagenome | biome: gut microbiome | host: Homo sapiens | place: Madagascar | study: EMG produced TPA metagenomics assembly of the PRJNA485056 data... | reverse complement strand
CCCTTTTCTTATTATCAATAATATAATTAATGATCGACCAAAAAATGTGAAAATTTCATAATAGTACTTTAAATATGTTGTCAAAAATGATATTTTTAATGTGAAAGGGGGAAAATACATGAAAAAGAAAGGAGAACTAAATCGAATATTGTCGAAAACGCACATTGCAGAATTGGATGATCCTATTATCCTGAAAAACTTTGGCGAGGCTGTGGCAAGGCTGAGAACCTCAAGTAAATTGACACAGAGTGATATGGCATACCTGCTCGGCATATCTAAGCAGACTTATATCAGGATAGAGAATGGATCAACAGACAAGATCAACATGATCTGTGCCATCAAGATTGCCACTATATTCCATGTTCCGGTTAAAGAATTATGCGGATATGACATGGATGATATGAATTTGTACAACAGTATGATACAGGCTACGGCTCGGACAAGACGTTTGATTGAGTCTATACTCAAAATAGATGCAGAAGGTCAGAAACGCATACAGTCGCATATCGAGGGAAACGAATACATGATTGACTGTCTATCCTGCGCCAACAATCTACAAGATGGTGTCCCAGCAGATCGTTTCTATCATAAGATGGTCAATATCTCAGAATACCGTACACAATCCTGGTATCGTGATGCTGATGTAATTATTGAAGTGAATTCCAATGCTTACGTTCCTCTCTACCACAATGGGGACAAACTGGTCATATCCTGTAGAACGCCGCAGGATGGAGATATAGGCATTTTTATTCGCGATGGCAAGTTCTATATGAGAAAGTATGTATCGGCTGATGATTACACATTTCTGGAGCTTTTGACGCTGCCACAAGATGAAGCAAATCCGTTTTTTGCAGTAGGAAGGAAAGATCGATGTGAGATAGAGCGCTGGACAAAATTTGGTGTAGTTCTCGAAGTGATCTAAATATGCATAGATCAGGAAGACTATAAGGAGGGAAAAGGAATTGGCAACAGCAAAGAAATTACCATCAGGCAGCTGGCGATGTCGTGTGTACTCTCACACGGAAGAAATCCAGCAACCAGACGGGACTACAAAAGAAAAGAAGATCTATAAGTCGTTTACGTGCGATGACTCATCAGCAAAAGGAAAAAGGATCTGTGAAGCGGAAGCTGCAGCATGGGCGGCAGAAAAAGAAGCAAAGAAACTCGAATACTCTATCACATTCGGTGAAGCGTTAAAGCACTACATAGACAGCCGGGAAAACGTTTTATCTCCAAGAACCATTATGGATTACCGGCAGACAGAAAGAAATCACCTGCACTCAATTATGGGGATAAAGGTAGACCGGATAACTCAAGAAGACATCCAAAGTGCCATTAATCAGGAAGCGCTTACGTTATCCCCCAAAACAGTCAGGAATATCCATGGATTAATATCTGCGGTACTGCATGTTTACAGACCAGGCTTTGCGCTCAATACATCTCTTCCCAAAAAGAAGAGAACAGATATGTATATACCAACTGATGATGACGTGAAAAAGCTCATGGATCTTGTTAAAGATACTGACATGGAGATCCCGATACTGCTAGCAGCGTTCGGACCAATGCGTCGAGGAGAGATCTGTGCACTTGAGATGTCCGACATTAATGGTACAGTTGTGCATGTGCATCAGAATATGGTCCGTACAGAAAACATGCAATGGATTATTAAGAGCCCTAAGTCATATTCCGGAGATCGGTACATTGATTTTCCCGCTGATGTAATACAGAAAATAACAGATACCGGCAGAAAGGGCAGGATAGTAAAGCTGAATCCGAACCAGATCACGGACCGTTTTGGAGACATAATCAAGAATAATGATATGCCACACTTCCGCTTCCATGATCTCAGGCACTACTCTGCGTCCATACTTCATGCACTTGGAATACCGGATGTATATATTATGCAGCGTGGTGGCTGGGGGAATGATAATGTACTAAAAACTGTTTACAGACATGCAATGAAAGAAGAGGAAAAGAAAAATTTTGATAAAGCAAATGAGTATTTTTCAAGGCTGTATGACACGAAATACGACACAAAATAAAAAAACCTTGAAAAATCAAGGTTTTTTACTGCCGGCGACCGGAATCGAACCGGTTTCAAGTGATTTTTAGAAATGGCTTAAATGCAGCATTCGTCCGCAAACCCGCATAAATACTATATTTTTTTGCACTCTATAGCATTAAATATGTTGCACAAAAAGTATATTCAATGTAACGATATGACACGAAATATGACACGAAACGCGACGCAAAATATGATGCTATATAGCATAAAAGAAAGGATAGATGTGAGTCTATCCTTTCCTATTATAATGCTAACACTTCTTTAAGTACTTGGAAGAACAGAATCCGGTCTTTCCGTTATACACAACATACAGCCATGCTGTCTTGTCTGAAGCAGTACTGTAGTATCCATAGCACTGTACAGTTTTACTTTTTGGAACTACCAGAATTCCACTTTTTTCTTTTCCTGCTCCGCTTCTCATCCAGAGATCCGAGGTCGTTTTATATGCACCAGCTTTCGCTTTGCCAAAGTTCTGTGCTGCTTCTGTTGCTGGCTGAGTCATAGCGTCCTTTGCTTTTTTATACAATGTTTTCAAAGACGCCTTGCTCTTAGATCCATAGCAGCCGTCTGATTCTAGCTTATGATCCTTCTGATAGTTTTTCAGTGCTTTTTCTGTGTCTGCTCCAAAGTCTCCGTCTGCACCAGATGATCCGCAAGGATATCCGACAGTAATCAGCATTTTCTGCATCGTCTTAACTTCTGATCCATTGTCACCTTTAGACAGGTAGTCTTTTTTATTGGATGCCACAGCCGTAGTCTGATTTCCTGCTGTTGTTCCAGAAGTTTCCGCGTATTTGGGACAACCATATCCCCGGATGTAGCCCCAGCCAATAGGTATCGTTCTTTCACCTACTACGCCGCCACTCATGTTTCCTTCGATTACTGTCAGGGTTCTGTTTTTGGCATTTACCGATTCCACGATACCGATATGATCCGCCCATCCATCATTTGGTTGAGTCGCATCGTCCCAGTTGTAGCAGATAATATAGCCTGGTTTCGGTGCGATAGTTCCATCTTCGTTCCAGATTCCTTTTTTCTTGAGGATGTTAATATGCTCTTCCACTCCGCATTCTGTTCCACCGATCAGATCCACGGCATTCAGTTTGATAAAAGCTGCTGACACAGTGGTATCACAATAATCATCCGTGTAGCTTACCGCATATCCTCTGGCCAACGGCTTATGGCTATTGTACAGATCGATGATAGGCTTGTGCGTACCCTTCGATCTGCTCATTCCGATCCAACTTTTCATAACGTCAATAATCTGTTGTGCTGTTACTTTCACGTCATTCCCTCCCTGACAATTCAAGTATTTTTCAAATAAATATCCTCTGTCAGCTCTTCCTCTGCAAACTGCTTCTCCTGTATTTGCTGGTATCTCAAATTTTTTTAGCACATAGTCCGACGCTACTCTGATAGACGTTGCTGTTGTCAGCACTTTCCAGACATTTTGATATTTGTTCTTTAGCTCCCAGATCAAGTACTCCAACTGTAGGTTTTCATCCGCGATAGAAACTTTACTTGCTTTTGCTCGTTCATACAGCAGTTTCTTTCTTCCTGGGCTTGTCCACTGCGCCAGCCCGTGACCATACTGTTTGCCCGGCAATGGATGCATATATTCTTCTAATGTGATTTTTCCACTGTCGATTGCTGCCGCATAGCTCTCGTCTGTGTAATTATAACCAGCTTCTTTTAATCTTCTAACCAAAAGATATTCCATCCGATTTGTGTAAAAGCCATCGGATTCTGCTTCAAGATTGCAGATCAACCCAATTGCACCGGCATGTGTCATTCCCTGATTGCGGAAATACTTATAGGCTCTGACTTCTGCCAACCGATTAATTATAGCCATATATTCACCTCCCGTTTTTATACTTTGATTTTACAATTTTATTGTTCGCAAATATAAAGCACATTACAGCGAGTATTTTCGGTACTCAGTGCCATTGCTACATTTCTTATGATTTTTTCTCTGTTATCCATGTTGTACCACCTTTCTATGTATTGATATAAATACAATAACACAGAAAAAACGGATGTAATATTTTTACATCCGTTTTCAACTAAACACGAATAGAGATAACACAACTCCCACATTTAGCGCACAGTGGACTTATGCTTTTAACATTGAAGGATGGGGCATAGCCATACCAATTAATACCAATAATAATATACTTTCGACGGCTCAAATATACGATGACACTGGAGCATGGGTAGCGATAAAATATAGTACACACGCCGCAGTTGCTGGTAATATCATAATGTTGTACGAAAATACAAATGCTGCAAAATTAACATCTGGAAGAGTATATCTTGTACGTATATGGAATTAATATTAATTGATTTTTGTTCCATCAAAAAACACGCCTTTAGCGTTAATCGTGAAATAGTGGTATGCACCATTATTATCAATGCGTACATTAAACGTTCCATTCCCATCGGAATAAATATAGCATTTATCCAAATCAATTGACCCAATAAGTATACGACTGTATTTATTATTCAACTTCGTGTTTAACTCACTTATTGCGCCTGTGACTGTGCCATCGCCTACACCAGAAATGTCTTTCGTACCAAGCAAAAGTTGCTTCAGCTTCTGCCATGTCATCTTAAAAAAATTACCATTGGAATCAGCAATTGGTACCAGATCGGTGTCTGCTGCCGTTGTCTTTGCTGTAAGTTCTGTTATTAATTTGCTCACAAAGCTATCTGCCATTTGCTTTTTCCTCTCTATTCATTCGCTTCTAATCGTTCTTTGACAAGTTTTTCCAACGTCTGTACGGCCGTCAGTGTTTCTCCTACAGCATAGTACGCTGGCATTTTTGCGTTTTTCTTTACGATATTGCCTTCTTCGTCGCACTCGTTGTAATAAGCGGATATCGTATATTCCCCTCCCTGATTAATCAGGGAGATCATTTTCACTGCCTTCATCTTTCAGATTTACCTCCATTTCTAACATTTCTAACAGCAGGTTTCGATCAGCCTCATCAGCATCTTTCAGATCCTGCTCCCGTGACTCTTCCAGAATTTGTTCTTCTTCTTCGAGATCTGTATCTGAGCATACTACAGATACATCATCCCATCTGATGTGTTCATAATCTCTCTGTAATGCCTTGATTTCCCAGGAATACTTCAGATTCGGTGCTCCCTTTACTGAAAAATACAGTGTCGTTTTTTCTTCTACCCAAATGTCACCCGGCCCTTCTTTTTGAAGGAATACCTGATACTCAATGCCAGAATTGATTACTTCCAGTAAGATATCATCAATCGGAACCAGATCTTTCCCAGACTCATTGAGTTGGCTGCTGCCACAATCTCCAAACATTGGAGTAGGCATCTCGAATGCATGAAGGTATTGTGTCTGATAGCTTTCTGTATTTACCACCCTGTTTTTCGTCCCTGTTACCACTAAATAATCCGTGATCAATTGTTTACATTTCAGTTGCTTCTTCGCTTCAACGTCACCTGATATATTAGCATCTCCTCCAACAGACAATGCACCATACAGATTTACTTGACCTGCGCCAAAAGATGCAATATCTTTCTTTTCAGCCGCAATAAAAAGACCCCAGAACGCATTCAAGTCAATTACAGCCACATTCTCATCTACTATTACACTAGATGATGCAAAATCAGGATAATATCTGGTCTTTGTCTGTACATATCCTGCATTTGCTATGTCAGACGTGGTTGTCCAGCTATCATCTACGCTGCCGAGTTTTGTTGATTTCAAACGGATATTTCCGCCATCGATTCGTGTCGCTGTACTGCCGGAATCTACCGTTAGCTTGGTTCCGGTAATCGTTGATCCGGTTATCTTCGTTCCACTGATCGTTGATCCGGTTATCGTTGTTCCGTACAGTTCTCCTGAAAAGCTTCCTTTTTCGAAGTTCACTCCGCTCTTGTCGATATAACCGATCTGGTTTCCTTTCTCGTCCAGAATCTTCAGGAGTCCGTTTCCGTTATCTTTTCCACCCAATGTGACCGTAGCACCATTAATATTTCCGCCATTAATGGTTGTTCCGTTCAATGTGGTTCCACTGATCGTTGAGCCGGTTATCTTGGTTCCATAAATTTCTCCTGAAAATGTACCTTGTGTAAAATTGACACCGGTATTGTCGATATACCCAACCTGCGCCCCTGATGCATCGAGAATCCTCAACAGACCATTTCCATTGTTTACTCCTCCAAGGGTAAGCGTACCGCCTAACGCCGCATCAAATGATATGTACAGATGACCGTTCAGATAATACAAGCCTTTCCACTGACCATCATTAGAAAGTATATCTACTATCTGTGCTTGTGTAAGTGCTGTGATGTCATATACAACTGTCACTGTTTGCCTATCAATCAATTCTCCGCTCGTATTATAGATACTACACCTGACCGCAAGGATGTCGCGCGGTGTTGCAATGTGGTAGCCCTTTTTGTCTTTAAGTCCTATATTACCTTTTCCTGTTATCACAGTGTATAATACATGATTTACGTTACTCTCAAGTGTGCTGCTTCTATATACCTCTTTCCATGTCGTATTATCAGAAGTCTCTTCAATCACAAATGTTGTATTATACGGCTTTTTAGCTTCTGTATTGTCGGAATAATTTGCAGAAAAAACAATATTACTTGGGATTAATATATTTTTTGCAGTCTTGCGAATAATTGATGATGTAGAGTCAAGTGATACATTCCCACCAGGATCACCTTTTTCCCCCTTCTCGCCCTGGTATACTTTCGTTATGTTAAACCTTTTTGTTACGGACAATGACCCTAAATACGTTGCACGGACATCTAGCCAGCCAGAGTCTTCTGATAATCCTGTTACTGTATAAGTAAGAGTTTGGTTGTCCCATTTTCCTTCTAAAGAGTCAGACTTCTGAATGCTGTAGACACACTCGGTTGTGATATTGGATGATCCATACATCACAACCGGTTTAACCGTTATATCTGGGAAATTGGCATAATTCCCGTCATTGTCTACAGATACCGTAGCATAATCGTTGGTCAATTGTAACGTCACATTCTTTGCAAGAGCGGCTATACTTTCCGCATTCTCAGCCTGTTTTTTAGCTGCTTCTGCATCTTGCAATGCCTTGGTAACATCTGTATCTTTCAACATCTGCCAGTTGTACCCTTCGGAATCATACCGGAATCGATAAGCCTGGTTATTTGAATCATAATAGATGTCACCAACATGTTTGCTTCGCTCATCATCCGTGAGCCACTGATTTGCTGGATAATTATCGAGAGTTGGCTCCAGGCTACTTGTCCATGTCTGGATATTCCCATCTGTCTGGTTCTGCAGATCTTCAATTCTTTTTGTGATACTGTTCTCTCCGATAAAGACATTTGATGCGTCAAAATACACTCTTTTCAAATCTTTATCAGCCGAAAAAAGTACTTTCCCGCTGTCATCAACGATCTGGAAATTACCTGCAGTGATATAATCTGCATTAATACCTACACTATATAATTGATTTGCTATGAACGTTCCATCTAACACTATCCCGTAAGGATATGTTTTTCCGCCATCGTTTGAAATACCGATAGCTTCAGATGTAAATTTCAAAACATTTGTGGATTCTTCCAGTGCCGGCTTATCGTGGTAATAAGTGATCGTACTGCCATCTTCCTGTTTTTTTTGAGTAGAGTACATACCGGATGAATTGGCTATTGTCTCGCCAAGTTTTTCTATATTTTTATTTACAGCAGCTACTTGCTGTTTTACGTACTTTTTGGTTTCATTGTACGTCTTGGAAGAATTGCTCTCGTATCTTGCTGTAGTAGATTCTGGATCCTGGGCCGCCGTCTTAACTTCTGTTGCCCCAAAATGCACATAGGTTACGCTTGTGATAGGTGTAAGGTATGAGGTTCCTTTTCGATCTTCAGACTTAACAATGTCTCCAAATTCAATCAGAGGGTCGTGAATAAGGCTTCCGTCCATACTACGAAATGGTATACCGATTATGCTATCTCCTATCCATGCTGCTACAGTCTGGATAGACTGTTCATCTACCAAGCCGTTTTCTATTTCAAGCGCATATCCGGCCGCTCCATGTAAATATTCTAATTCACCATTTTTGACACGTATACCTGTAACAACAATGTCATCCTGTGAAAAAGTCGGTGATTCTTCAAAATCCACCAACACCTGCGCATTATCGGTATCAGAAAAATCCCACTCCATCATCTGCAGGTATCCATCTACATTAATTCTGGCATTGGAACAGTTGATCGCAGCTATATAACCGATCATCTGCCGATACGTCACTTTATCCGGTATCTCGCTAATAACAAAAGAGCCGTACTTTAGGTTACTGAACCCCTTTGAAATACCAAGTGTAGTACAGATATCAGATATAATCGCATCTGCTGTCTGTGGAAGCACAAGGCCACTTATATATAGCTGATTGGTCTTTGCCATATCATCCATAGCAGTAACACTTATCACATCATCATAGCCCTTAGAATCCGTCACAGTGAAACTGCCTTTTTTGATTCTTGTTTTCGTTCCGTCTTCTTTTAGAAACGTGAGATAGGCAATAATTCTGGATCCATAGAATTTCTTTTCATCCAGTTCGCCATCCGTATTATCCAAATCAAAAGTGAGTGTCTTGCATATAGTAGCCCCGATCGGGAACGAGCTGTCACCTGCCCCGTCAGAGAATTCACTTCCATCCGGAGAAATTTCATCAAGAAATGTTTTTTTACTTCCGTCTGGAAATGTAATGTCCAATTCTTCATATAATGGTTCTGTTGCATCTGCCAATATATTTTTAAATTCTTCAGTAGCTGTAATCATATAGGATTCACTCCTGTCATATTAAACGATAATTCGCCGATCTTTCCGTCTTTTGGGGATACTCTCTTAATGCTGAGATTTCCTTTTCCTACATAGAATTTAGCGTCTCTCCATGCGTTATAGTATACAGAAAAGCAATGTAGCGTAAATGGTTTGCCTTTAGCTATGATTTTTAAAATCTTACTTGCTTCTTCAGATGGAACATCCGTTGCTTTGTAACCGAATTGTTCTACTGTGAAGAGCGGGGTGAAATGCCCCGCACCTTTCTGCGTTCGTTTGCTGTTCTCTGTATATGTTGTTGTAAAATTGTATTCAAGTCCCTCATCCGGCTGGAAGATCTTGGCTCCATTCATTGTAATATATTCCTGCACCATATTATCCTCCTATGCTAGTTCAAACGGATTGCGCCCGGTTGTGCTCTGTCTCAACTTTGCTTCGTCAATTACCTCGTCAAAGATGGTTCTGCGGTTAATCTGAGCCGTGAACCGGTAGTTACCATTCTGGCCGGATCCGGACTCTTCTCTTACAATCTGGCGAATCAGATCTTCTGGGGCTTCGAGGTTACGTCCTGACTTCTGGTCGCCAAGCACAGCCAAGAATTCTGATTTGGGCGGAATTACAGCGCCTTTCGCAAGATACGGAATCTCTCCAATCCTTGGGAATGATGCACTAAATCCAATTGTTTTACTTCCGAACGGTGTAGGAATCTCCCATGGTCCGAAAGAAAAAGCTTTTTCCAGACCGCCGAGTGCATTATTCATTGTACCTATTCCATTATTAACGAGCCTAATAGCTGCATTGATAGGTGTTTTAACATAATCGGCTAGTTTTTCGAATATACCTTTTACTCCATCTCTGGCCTCCGTAAATCTATCCATAATGCCTTCTTTGATTGCTTTGGCTGCTTCTGGAATTGCTTCTTTTAAATTATCCCACACATCAGATATTGTGGTTTTGATTCCTTCGAATATAGTCGATGCAGAAGTTTTTAATTTTTCCCATATACCGGAAGCTGTGGTTTTGATTCCATTCCATACAGTCCCTGTTATCTGCTTTATACCATTCCAAATTCCAGATATTACATTTTTGATACCGTTGAATATTGTGGATGCGGTATTTTTTAAACCATTCCAGATGCCGGATACCACTGTTTTGATTCCGTTCCATGCAGTCACTGTTATCCGCTTTATACCGTTCCATAGAATTTCGAATATTTTTTTTATCGTCTCTACAAACGATTCTATACCATTATACAGGCCTTGCATCAGCATCTTTCCGATCTCGGCCATAACAGTTGACGGAGAATGGATACCAAAAAGCTCTTTTACTTTATCAACAATTGGATCAACAACATGTTCTTTCAGCCATGCTCCGATAGTCTTCATTGCGCCGATAACACCAGCTGCGACCCCGCCAATCAATTCGAGTCCAATGATTCCAAGCTGTCCAGCCAGCTGTATCCAATTGATGTTCAGAATAAATTCTACAAGCTTACTTCCAAGAGATTCCCAATCTACGCCGCCAAGTGATATGATTATCGTATCAAGAAAACCAACTGCAAGATCACTGAATCCTTTTCCGATTGTAGCAAAATCAAGGCTATACAGAAGGTTGTTAATTCCTGTATAAATATTTTCTCCCAATGCTTTCCAGTCGAATGTCTGTGAAAAGTTTATGGCCATCTGGAATACACCGGTAATAGCAGTTCCAAATGCTGTGCCAATGGTACCAAGATCAATCGACTGAACTACTCCATTCAGGCCATTACCAAGAGCTGTTCCGCATGCTTTCCAATTCAGATTTCGCACAAATCCGTAAGCTATATTAGGAATGATCATAAACTTATTCCCGATTAGCCTGCCGAATGCGTTAAAATCTACTTCTTTAACTATTCCATTGAAGCCGTTAGCAAATCCTTTTCCGAGGTTCTTCCAGTTGATTCCAGTAATTAACTGATTAAGAGTATAGACAATCGTATTGATTCCAGCGCCAATCGTGCGCCCCATCAGATCCCAGTCAATATGATCCACCAGGCTGTTAAAAGTTCTGGTAAATGCCGTGGTAAACTTCGTGATCCTTGGTCCTACGTTATTCCAGCTGATTGCATCGTAGATCTTCTGCATACCAGCATTGATACCAGATGCAACGTAAGCCCCGAGTCCTTCCCAGTCCTCTGATTTAATAAGGTTCTTGATCTTATCTGCAACACCCTTTATTGACGATTCAATTGGAACTTCCTGGAACATATCTGATGGTGATGGTCCCGTGTACTTCCCATTGCTCGGCGTTGATGTATCCTTGTTGCTCTCGTATCTCTCAATCTCATCTAGTGGGCTCAGATAGTTCTTTGCTGCTTTTGCAGCCTTATTGGTATTCTTAGCTGTTTTATCCAAACTTGCGGCATAATCCTGCTGTACACCTACTGCTTTGGTGAATGTACTTTTCCCCGTCAGTGCCGCAATAAACATACCTACACGCGTCACGCACTCAGATATCAGATTTATGAATCTAACCAGATACGGCGCAACAGTTGTAACAATCGGTGCAAACGCAGTAGCGAAGCTGTTCTTCAGCTGCGTCAGTGCGCTCATTACTGATGAGATTGCATTATTTGTCTCGCCAGAATACTGCACCAGATTTTTAAATCCGTCTACCAGTGCGGATCGCATCTTGTTAAATAGAGTATAAAGGCTTCTGATACCAAACAGGTATTTCAACATCTTACCAATCGATATCGTGCTCTTATTGGCTGATTTATGGATTCCAAGAATACCAGCGCCAATTTTCTTTAAACCGGTAATAATTGTGCCTTTTACCGCCTGTAAAAGATTACGTGCAAGGTTTTTGATTGCACCTGAAGCTTTTTGTCCTACTGCAGATAATCTGCTGATTATTCCTGACAACATGGTTGTTTTGTTTCTATAATCACTTACCGAGGTTGACACGCCATTGTAAGATTGCTGTACTTTCGTATTCATATCAGCAAGTTTTTTTTCTTCACGATATAATGCTTCGAGTTGCTCACTGGCATCAGGAGTTATGTATGCTACTCCTGAGTTAAGCAGTTCTTCTTGTTCAGCCTTTGCGTACTTGATGCTATTGGTTAACTCTTCGATCTGCAATTGTCTTCTCTGGTATGTTGTAGATCTTGTTCTGCCCCCTATTTCTTCAAACAGTCTCTGTTGTTCGATGAGTCTGTTCAGCTTAGCTGTGTCAGTATCTATCTGCTTACCGATTTCCTTGAATTCTTCGGTTGGAATCTTCTGGTTTCTAAGTTCTGCGATTTTTGCTTTCAGATTCTGTACCTTTTGTTCTTGTGCTGCATACTGCTGATTTACTTTTTCAAATGATGTAACCTGTTTTTCCAAGCTTTTTTTTGCATTCGTTCCAATTCCATCAATATCGGAAGCAAGTCTCTTCACCGCTGCTTCTATTTCCTTAGAGCCTGCTTTCAATCCGCTTGAATCTATTGCAGTATCAATCGTAACTTTCCCATCTGCCATGTCATAGTTCTCCGTTCAAAATCTTATTCAGCCGCTCCTGCTCTTCTAGTTCTTCCTGACTGTATCGTTTTTCCAGCTCTACAAGATCACGATTCTCGCGCACAAATTCTTTTTCCCAGGTATCCAGTTTTTTTCCTTTTGCTTTTTTCCCACGCACAGAAACGATCTGTGAAAAAAGGCAATCGCCAATTTCCATGTATGCTCCCATAAACGTCCACCAGTGCATGTATTCCAGTGCGCGTACTTCTTTTCCTACTACACGGTTGATAGCTGGTATAATGATCTGTCCATCCTGGTCCCAGTCCATTAAGCGTGGCAGTGGTCTCTTACTATCCTCTTTCATTCCCATGTCGATAAACTGAATAGCCTTGTTGCAGGCTTCCATGTAATCATCTCTTGGTATCAATTCGTAATCTGGATAAATAATCGTGGTCATGGTTGACATTCTTACCGCCTGCTGTTCCCACTCATCAGCATCGGGTAAAAAAAGATCCGGGTCGTTCATGGCCGTAAGCACGTCCAGAACAGCCCGGAAGTCCGACCGTATTCTGTATTCAGTTCCGTGGATATTTAGCGTTGTGGGAAGATCCCAGGCACTCATTTCTTCTGGTACTTCGCCGTATACTTACTCATGCGGCTCTGTACCTTTTTCAGTCTTGCACCGGTTTCCGCTTCAATCAGTCCACCGATTTTTTCAATAATCTCTTCGATATACAGTTTTCCACTCGAAAGTGGCGTGAATGGACTCATGACGCTGTAAATCGGCTCTGAAATATTTGAGTTGAACATTTTATCGAGCTGCTCAGCGAGTTCGCTCTCAATCCGTGCCAGCTCTTCTGATGTGTTTTCAGCAGTCTGAAGAGTTGACGTGTCCAATTTATTCAAATATGTAACAACCTCATCATATCTGTGAATGATCGCAATATCTGATGCATGGAAAGAGATGGTGAACAATGGTTTTCCACTGGCATCCAAAAATTCATATTCTTCCGCTTCGACAGCGGTTTTAATTTGTTTCGCCATTTGCTATACCCTCCTAAAAATTATTCGCTGTCAGCTGTAAATGATCCGGAAGTAATGTCGAATTTTCCTTTTACACGCTCACCAACATAGTTGACGGTAAATGGAATCTGATATCCGGATGTATCACCGCCATAAGAAGTCGGCACAACGTAGCAGTCCTGCTGATATGCTTCATACTTGCCTGCTGTGGCTTCTGTCCAGAGATGAACCTCAACTGCTTTTGTTTTGAGGTTGTCATCTTTGTACCTGTTGTCTACGATTTTCTGCAATGCTGTGAACAGATCAGAAGTAGTGTCTGCATAGAACGGATCAGCGTCAGAAGAAACTTCGTAGCCGTTGTGCTTGAATGTGGATTCTCCGAGAATGTTTTTAGATGTTTCAGTATCTGGATTGAGTTCAATATTGTACTCTTCCAGATCTTTTCCAAGGCGCTCATATTTCGGTGTCAGTCCTCCACAGAGGGAACCTGCATCAATGTAATGAGCCATATATTTACGGTCAATTTTTCCTGTAACTGCCATAGAAATGTCCTTTCTGCCTATAACTTTTAAAAGGCTGTGTAGGTTAGCGACTATCTCCAATTGATAGCCGGTTAATTGCTATATGATTATTGCCGGGCAGGCGTCGCGGCTCCTGCATCTCTTTTAACCCATAGGGTGCGTGGTTGCAACGAAATTTACCACCTCCGGCAATATTCCTTACGAGTTTTTACGAGTTTTTTCGAGTGCTATTCGAGTGTTACCACTTTTCCCACTCGTATTTGTATTTTACTGTGATTGGCAAAAGCCAGTCCTGCACACCATTTTCCTGTGGCTGTGTGCCATAAGAATTATCACGAGTGATACGTTCAATTGTTCGTCCACGGGAAAGTTCCGGAAAAGCAGGTAAGCGTGTCTCAGTGCCATCTACTGTGACTGGTTCACGGCAAATCCACTTTCCAAGATTGTCTAAAAATCTCTGCACAGAAAGCTTCTGCCGTTCCTTATCTGAAGCTGTGCGGTACACCACGATAAAAGGATACTGGCACACCTGGTGCATCGTTCCGCAGACATCTTCCTTTTCCGAAAAGATTAATGCCCCGGTGTCTGCATAGAACGAAACGCCGCTGCCGGTTCCCAGCTCCTCATATTTAATTGTTTCACCATTGTACAGTCCGGGATACTGATTCAGCAGAGCTTTCATGGCTTCTGTCAGAATCTCATATCCCTCTGCATCCTTTCCAATAGGTTTGTCTGCCATAGTTGCTCCTTACTTCGCCAAAATTTCGAAATGCGGTATCAGACTATACGGACCGCCCACACTTGTAATCTTGAATACGTTGTCCCGGCTCTGGTTCATATACTGGTAGAATCCGCCCCGGTAATCATCATCCGATACAATGCCTTTGTCCCATTCACCTTCCCAGAAAAAGTCATCTTCTGGTGAAAATGTAAGCGTTTCGGATAAAAGGTCGTTTGTCTGCTTTTTCCATTCCTTAGGTGGTAGCCACGGAACCGCATTGCTGTCCTTGTCTGCGATTACTTTTTGACCGGACTGATTAACTCCGTACAAGATATGCAACTGTGCATTATCGGCGGTATCCGGTCCGTATTTCTTGATAATCGCTCCTCTGTCAGTGTTTAGGTCAACGTCGGATAGCACATGAGGATACCAGTACGCATCTCCTGTCGTGGCTGATTCGTAATAATTAAAAATCGTCACCGTTTTTTCGTACATGATACCCTCTCCTTAATTATTCTTTCTGTGTTGTCTGCTTAATAATCTGATTCACACCAGTAGCCGACAGCCCGTTAAACATACCGACTGCAACTGCTGTGATATAATCCGTTGCCGGAAAGTCTGGGATAACTCCCATTCCGACCGCTCCGAGGATTCCACCAATAACCGCCATGATTACTGGAATCCATTCATCAGAGATTCTTTTTGATGCTTTACAGCCCATTCCTACGATGTAGCAAATCATAACGATTGCTATACATGAGCCAAGTGTTGAAATATCCATAATCTGAAACCTCCTACTTAACTACGAAATTCTCCCATTTCTTGTAAGCATCCACATAAGTTTCCTGCTTATCTCCATTGTGAGTAATCTCATAATACATTCCATCAGATACGGTTGTACTTACAAGAGCCTTATTGTTCTGTAAGGCCTTGCAACTCCAGACAATGAAAACATCGTCTTTTGTGATCTGTTTCTTATCGGTCTTATCTGCATGTGAGTTGAAATAATCAACTACGATCTTTTTGCATAAATTTAAAAAAGCATCGTTTCCCATTTTTGCCCTCCTTTAACCTTTTGAACTCTTCCTGTGTCAGAATAACATTTCTTCCGCATGGCGGAAGATTACCAGTAAGCGGATAAACACATCCAACGGAACAATCTAAATGTTTACATTTGAAACATTCTTCGTCGCCCTCATTTACTGCATACATACTCACACCCCCGCATAAAGAATCGACATCCCATCATCCGTCCTTACTCCCATCAGAAGCGGCAAAGCTGTCTTTAAGAGTAAGTCGTTCGTTTTCTGTGTATCTCCGGCAGCAGCATACACCGCACTCCATTCCTTTGCGCTCGCTCCAGACTGCTGAGGCGTCGCATAAGAGATAGATTCACTGCCGGATGATACTGACGTCACAATGCCTGTTGCTTTGCCATTTTTCCCAACGGTAACCATTTCGTTACTACTCATAGCGGCATTTGTGGCGTTCTTTTCTGCAAGCTCCAGATCATATATCTTTTCAGTTAATGCACACACAGCTTTTTTGAGTCTGTCCAAAGAATACTCATCCGTTGGTAATCCGTTCCTTAGATTTCCGTATGTTATCGTATCGACGAAATCGCTGGCTCTCTGTGCCAGCCGGAGAAAGTCACCACCTGGCACAACATTGCCATAATACGAGGTTGTATAAAAATCATAGTCGACATATGCCATGCCAGATCACCTCACTACCCTCTGGTCTTGATCCGTGCAATCGGAATAGCCTTGATCGGGAAGTATTTCTTTGTTCCAGAAGCATTGTTGTTCGCAAGCTCCCAGCTTGATCCGGTTTTAAGCTGTTCGTCTGTAGGGGACACAATGCCGGAATTCTTAAAAGAAATTCCATAAGGTGAGAAAATCTTTCTCTGTCTGGAATACAGTGTGTCTTCTCCACCGTTCTTTTCAGGATCTCTGTCCATTTCGTAAGGTACTTTTGCACCGCAATTTGTGTACTCAATCGCACCTGCACCGAGGACGTAAGTTGTATAGATCATACCTGCTGGGAGCAGCTTCACATAGTCCCCTTCTGCCACATCTGGGATGTCTGTGATTACCGCTGTTTTTGCAACCTCGTATACACCAGTTCCGCCTGTAGTGACTTTTAATGCTCCCTGTTCGGTCTGGGTTGTTCTCACGTAGAGCGCTTTTGCCTCTTCTGCTGGCATATCATCATCAACCAGAACAGTTCTTCCATTAAGCGTAGCAAGAGTCAAGTCTCTCTCAATTCCATTGGCATCAGTGTACTTCATGTACGCCAGCAACTTCAAGTTCTCCAGATCTGTTGCGATCTTAGAGTGCATAATAGAGAGGCTGAACTTCGCTTTATTGTCACCAAGAGCCTTCTGAATAGCGTTGTTTAATGTGGTCTCTTTGAAACCACTTTCTGGATCTGAAGACACATCATATGTGTGGCCATTGACGAACTTCAGATTTTCTGCTCCTGTCATAGAAAAGATACCATCCAAAACCGCAAGAAGCGTGGCCTGATCGATGTCATCCCAATACTCAGCAACTTCCTGTGCAGCCGGAATGAAGTCTTCTCCGGTAATGTCAGAGGAAAAATCTCTTTCTGTCCATCCATGAGCACGTCCCACTACAACTCTTCCGTGTGTAAATGTGTCTCTGGAATCCGTTGTAATATTGGTTGATCCATCGTAGTTGTCTGGTGTTCCACCGATTCTTGCTTTAATCGGAACCGTGATATAATTCCCGCCGGTCTGATCCGGAAGCATGGCAGCATACTGGGATTTCTCCACGATAGCACCTGATTTTAACAATTCATTTCTTTTGAGGTTTGGGACAATATCAACATATGCACCAAAAACCTCTCCGTTAAAATTTTTGTTGTCAAATAATGGCATAAAAAAATCCTTTCTACCTATAACTTTTAAAGGTAATTAGGTAAGCAACGGTACTCCATTCGTACCGCCGGTTGTTATAAAGTTACATGTACTGTTTAATATCCAGATTTGGATTTTCGTTTTTCATCTTCATCAATTCGGACATAGAATACTTTTGCCCTGCTGGCGGCTGTTTACCGCCTGCTCCGGTTGTGAACCGTGCTGCATTCTGCTGTGCCTGTCTCTGTTGCTGATCCACGAAAATACCTGGCTTCTGGTTGCCGTCTTTATCAGTAATCATCCCTTTGAAGATGTCGCTGATAGACTTTCCTTTCGCAGAATCATCGTCAATAGCCTTAACAAGAGCATCCCGGTAATGGTCCGATGTGATGTCATTGAGAAATTCGTACAGCTTATTTCCTTTTTCATCTGTAGAAGAAAGGAACTCATTCACAGTCTTCTCTACTTCAATTTTTCTGGCATCTGCTGCTCTTGCCGCTTTTTCATCATTTAACTGAGTAGTGAGTGTGGAGATCTGTCCTTTCAGATCATCTACATCAACGTCCTTAAATCCGTCCAGTTTGGTCTGAACATCATCGAGAGCGGTTTTGTATTCATCTCTCTTCTCAACCACCTTGTCATAATCTGATTTTGTCCGGTAGTTCTCGCCCATTTTCTTTTTGAGATCCGCTTTTTTATCTTCCGGAATCTCAATGCCAAGTTCTGTAAGGATCTGTTCGTAATTCTGCATTTTGTATCCTCCTAAACGTCTTATTTAACTGCTCGTCAGCAGTAATGGATTCAGCCGGTTCAACCACCGGCAAGGTAATTGCAGGAGACGGATTCGAACCGCCGTTCTCAAGGGTATGAGCCTTGCGAGATTCCGCTTCTCTATCCTGCCATAAACCGGCTTTCACCGGTTTGCGAGGTTTTGGTAAAAAACTATAAGGAAGTGTCCCGTCCTACCACAAACGGGATGGTGTACCCCGGAAATTGCATCCGCTTTTCAACCTCTGCACCATAACAAAAAGTCAAGATATAAAAAGGAACTGCAAAAATGATCAATAAGTAACAGGCACATTTCTATTAAGGGAGCACACCTAAGAAAGGAGGAAAAAGAAAATTATGTCAAACCCTTTCGGGTTTATACAGCATTTCCAATTCCAATTAAATTATAGCAAAATGCTGGTGACATTCATCTGCACATCAATCAGATAGCATCTTGATGCGCCTCATTATTTCCTCTTTTTCATCTCTGAAATCGGAATCCACTATCATGGATGAGAGCATATCGTATATCTCAACCATAAGACGTCCCAGAGATTCCATGAGCTTATCTTTATGTTGCTGATCTCCGTTAGTCTGATAAGCCTGTTTAGCAACTATATATGAATCGTACAATGCATCGATATTATGATCGTATCTGCCATTGCTGTATTTCTTGATAACATCCTCTGCGACTTCTGCGACAGTCTCAGATGTTTTCCACTCACCACACATCTGTTTTAAATTGCAGATAGTTGTGGTCAGCTTAAAAACTACATCCAGATTGTTGTTTGTGAGCTGTTTCTTTACGTTCTCTTCTTCGATTTTAAGCTGATTCTCCAGAATCTTAATCATGTCTTTCGTTGTCATCACCCCTCTCCAAATATCTCATGTAATTTATTTTTGTACTTATCATGGATACACTGTTGAGACTCTGTGATATACACCATGTCATATCCGGAAGAAATCAGATCAATAATGATTCTTTCCAGTTTTTTTAACTCTTTGTCCACATCTTCCACAAGCTTTTCCACCATGATAGCATCTACTACTACTCCCATCTCACGAAGTCGTGAGGAATAGTGTTCATATAGGTTCTTAGTCTCCGATTCCCACTCATGATATTGATTAAATCCATCCTCAATGCCTTTTTGCTTCGTGGACTTGCCAACGCTGATCCTATTCACTGACTGCCAGTTCTCCGGTATCATGGAAATCTGTCCAGAATAAGTGTCAGGTATCAGTTTGCTGTGATGATTGATGTAATATTGATTAAGTTTCTTCCTTTCCAGGGATTCCGCAAAATACTGATATTCATGTAGTCTCTTATATCCTTTCATGCCAAGGAAGTCGAAATAATCCGACATCTGGTCATGAAACATAAGAGCCGCAATCATGCGGGCGTTGATCTCGGAAAAGATTACTTCCACACTGGCAACGTCCTTTTTACTCTTAAAGGTAATCATACCGATCACCTCCTACGAAATCTTTTTAATGATGAGGTTTGCGTCCTTGACAAGGACTGCTCCGGCGGAAATATTACCCACAGATACGGTAAGAGATGTTCCTGCTGGTACTGGAACCAGCGTGTCTGCGCTTACATTCTGATATACATCTGCTGTAACGACTGTATAGTCCATCTCTGTTCCACCAATAGCTTCTCCGTTCAGTTCAAGAGCTAAAGCTGTTGCTCCTGCAGCTCCAGCTGTTACATTTGCATTGAACTGAAGCTCTACTGCCATAGGCTGATTTCCCCGGTTCGTAATTGTAAACAGTCCACTACCCTCAATATGATTGAGCCATCCGTTCTGGCATCCGCATCTGCGAGATTTTACCCTTGTCCCAGTAAAGATAACATTCTGATTTGCACTGATCTGCTGTGCATCTTTTGCGATTACATTTAACATGATTATATTCTCCTTTTAAAAAATAAGGGGCAAGCTCCACGCCTACCCCTGTTATTTGCAAGACTACTTTTCTGTAGATATGGATGATTCCAACATGCTGATTATTTTATTCTGGTTCTCGATGATCTTATCCAGGTATTTTCTGTCCTGTTCCTGTAGGTGCTTCGCTATGTCTGCGTTGCTCGCCTGCGACAAGTCACTTTCGTAATTCATCGCCTGTAAGAATACGCCGAACATGTTTAGCATATCCAGGTAGGACAGTTCCCGGCTGATCAAAGTACGTTTCCACCGTTACCGCAGCAACCGCCGAACCCGGTCATGTTGTAAGCAAAGTAAGGGGAACAGGTGAGATAAGCCGGTGTAGGTGTTGGACGAACCGCATCCACGATGTTTTTGGTCTGGTTGACCTGGGAAATCTGCCAATAAGCGGTCTGAAGATCTCTGTCACGATCTGCCAGTTTATCCCTGAGATTCTGGATAGTGTTCTCCTGTATAAGTTGTCTGGTTGCGTTTCCGTCCGCCAAGATGCTTTCTTTGATGTCACAGCAGCAAGATGCTAGCTGTGCCTGCATATTCTGCGCTGCCAGAGCGGCATCATATCGGCTCTGCAAGATTTCTTTCTGCGTTTCGCAACAACAACTCTGCTGAGATGCCTGCAACTGCTGTAAGCCAAGCTGAGTTGTGTATCTGTTTTCGAGAACGTCTCTCTGAGTCTGGCAAGCGGTATTAGATACATTCTGGTTCGTGTTGAAAATGTCACGTTTGACAAATTCATCACTGATGAAGTTGTCCTGTACTCCAGTCTCAACACCACCGCGGTTCCATCCGCCCATCATCATAGGGAACAAAAAAGCTATGAAAATAATCCAAATCCAGCAATTTCCGCCCCACATATCGTCGTTGTCATTTCTTGTGACTGCTGCTACATCCGCAGCGCTCAGTCCAATAGTTCCATCTGTCATGATAGTAGTCTCCTATTCATTTATTTATCAAGCCGTGTGCACACCGGCTGTGATACCATCGTATTGTTACCTTTTTGCCGATGTTGGCATTATGGTTTCAGCATCCCAGTAAACTGTGCCGGGTCAATTCCGTTCTGTCTGCAGCCATTCTCAAAAATCTGCTGCGGGTTCTTTCCCTTACACATATCCATAGCCTGCTTAATATTGGGATTGGACTGCGCCATCTGATTCAGTGCCGCCTGCGGATTACCAGATTTCTTGATCTGATTAATAACCTGTATTGCCTGCATCATTGCAGTCATTGGATTGTTGCCGCCGCCCATGCCACCAATCATACTCATTAATGGATTCATTCTGATACCTCCTCATCCGGTGACTCGCCTAAACGCTTTAATAAAGCGTCAAATTCTTTTCGTGTAACATAGTCACCATTTGCACTGCTATTTTGATTCTCAGCCGTTCTATGAGCTTCTGGCTGTATTTCCATAAACTGAAACATCTTGAACGTTGCGCTTCCCATGCCATCAACTGATTTCACGTAGAAAATTGGACTATTGTTGTCCATCATCCATGCAGTATGTCCCGGTTGCACAATCTGGTTCCTCGCTCCCTCAATACCAGCCACCTGTATCCAATTGACATTAGAGGTTGGTGCCTGTGGCTGTACCTGCTGATTCTGACCAGAGTACATTCCCATCTGTAGATTCCGTTGTTGCTCTAATTGATTTATTTTTGCTTGTAACATTGCTTGGTCATTCACAAACTGCTGTGGATCTATCATATTATAATTGTACATAAGATACCTCCTATGTTTCTTTCTGGTTATATTTTTGCATAAAAAAAGAACCTCAGACAGTTCGTCTAAGATTCTTAATAGTGTCAGAAAAGTATCACTACATCAGTAATTTAACTGCCGTTGCAATCCATCCGACTGCTGCCACTATGCAAGCAATTCTCCACCGCTTGGTCTGTGCTTTTGCTTCTTCGATTACATCAGAAGCGAGATTGAAGTTATTCATCATTGTACCTCCGTGATCTATGCTATATCCAGTATATAACCTGTTCACAGAGAATAGCAAGCATCCTTTCAGCTCACTTTCAATATTTTCCGATTCACTCTTCGGCTTATCCGCTTGGCAGTGGATATGCTCACATTCATCTTTTCAGCGCATTGTTCAAGAGGCACACACTTTGCCCGTAGTTCGAATAATTCTCGTTCTGGTTCTGTAAAGTTGCAGACATCCCGGAAGTAGTCCAATTCCGGAACTGTAAAATCATAAACATTCACAAGCCCATACCTCATCCATGCTAACGCTGATTCTGCGCTAAATACTGTGTAAGCTTCTCTCTCGTTTTTTTTAATTGATCCGTGTTATTGCCGCTGATCTGACTGTCCAACATGGTAGACAGCACTTCAAGAATCATGGAATCTCTTTCAGAAATCCGCTTTAGTGTCTCAAAATCCTGTCTGTCATGTTGTTCCAGTACTCCTACCCTCTCATTGAGTTTGATGGCTGGAGATATCCATTTATGGATCACTGCCACAGCGCCGCCAATTAAAGAAATTCCGCCACAGATAGAAAGTATCTGCTGTACCATATCCAACCAATTCATGTTTTATATACCGCTTTCTGTTTATATCGCTTTGCACCAGATTTACTGCGCCGCTCCTGATCATATCCGTAACCAGCCACCTTGTTTCGATCATACTGTGGTACCATATTGTTCCGGTCACAAAAATCATTGTACGCTTTGTTCTGCCGTGTCAACTTATACGATAATGCATCGTATTTGTTCTGTATAGCTGCTTTTTCCGGTGTCCCATCCGGCAACATATTTAGTTCTGTTTGCATCGTCAGGAGCCTGCGCTTAGTTGCACGGATTGACCGTTCCATCTTTCTCTGTTCCTGCATCAGATCATATTTCTTCCGGTTCTCTTCTGTGCTGATCTTCAGATTGCCATTTTCATCCAGATATGGATTCCGCAGATCCTTATCCCACATTTGGTGGCTGTGCCTGCAGTTGTAGCCATGTAAGCCCAGAGGATTTACTACTCTTCCCTGTCCGGTAACCGGATCGATGTCATATCCTGTGGATTCCAGAAGATTTGGATAGCCCGGTTCTGAACCACGTATCCGGTATACTTTTCCTTGCCAGTTTTCGTGACCAGCACAGTACGGTTGCCCCTCTTTCTGTGGTCTGGCTCCGGTATGAGCAGAGATCAATACATATTCACTTTTTGTTTCCACAATATACTGGTTTGTCACCTGTGTGGCTGTCTGATTTATGGATGTGACCACACAGCACCTCACAGCAGCTTCCAGCGTACGTTTTGTACCTGTCGGATAAGTGACCATCACGCCACGTCCAGCGTATCTGTCTATTACATCTGTTGTTGCCTGCGTGTAACTTTCCGCTCCTGCTGCCACTCTCATCTCTGCTTCGTCCATCAGATTGATAAGATCTTTCTGTGCCTGATCCATGGTTGTTCTTGTAAGGTTGGACAGTTCGCCAAGTGTCTTTCTATACTCAGCATCCATAATCTGGATCACAAGCGGATTTTCCAGTGGCGGTGATGTCACAAGTCCCATCTGCTTCAAAGTCTCTTCGTCACTCGCCCATGACGCCAGAACCGCCTTCTGCAATATCTTTCTAAGCTCTGCCCGGCTCATATCCATATATTCGGATAATCTCTGTTCTATGTATTCCCGGTTTTCTCCCATCTGCTGCAGCCGGTATAATAACCGATCTGCTGTAGCTGTGAGCTCCCCGGCATTTACCAGGCGTCTGGTGATATCGTGCAGTATATCATCTTCCAGCATCCGGAAGATCTCTATCAGTCGATTCTCTTTTCCAAGAAAGTAATCCGGTTCCAGCATCATTCCACCAACTTTCTTTTTACCAGTTCTTCCCAGTCATGCAAATGTTCAGCCTTTGCCACTTCAAACCATTTTGCGCCGGTTCCTGGTTCATGGTACTGTAACTTTCGCCCGGTTGGATATTTTACCGGCGGTGACCGCCAGCTTGTTATATTGCCCTCTGCATCCTTAATTGGGATATTCGGACCATATACCTCGCCCATGTACTGATAATGTGCATATGGCGCATACCATTCAACAGTTCCGCCAGTCATGCCGTCTGGATATCTCACTTGTGACCTCAGTGCTCCCTGCTGAATTGGAATGTATGGTGTGCTATCTGCTACAATCTGCTGATTTAGTGCCATCTGTGCTTTATCCAGATTGCCGGTTATGCGATCTAGATTTAGTTCTATGTGCACATCTCCAATTGCTTCTTTTTTCATGTCAAATAATCCTGTTTTTGTATAATAATATACCTTCGTTTTTTATTCGTGCACAGCACTTTTATATGATACATTTCAAGTGGCTGTTTCTGACCGACGCCTGATCACTTGTGATATACTGCATTGTCGTATCCAACGATTCATGTCCGAGTAACTTACTAACATCGACAATATTCATTCCGTGATCCAGTGATGCACTTGCGGTAGTATGTCTGAATACGTGCGGAGTAACGTGTGTCCGCACATCTGATGTTCTCTGCACGATATTTTTTATAATCTTCTCAATACCTGGCTTTCGTAATCTTCCGTATGGTCTTTTTTGAAAGACAAATAATGCCGGGTTATTGTCTGTTCGTTCTTCCAGATATTCTTTCAATGCAAATTCTGCTTTTGCATTCAAGTAGCTTGTCCTGTGCTTACTACCTTTTCCGAATAGAATCACTTCTTTTGTCTCAAAATTCACATCTGTTATATTAAGATGTTCCAATTCACTCACACGACATCCGGTAGAATACAGCATTTCAACAATTGCTTTTTCTCTCTTTGTTTTGCATACAGATCTGATCTGTTCTAATTCCAACTGAGACATTGGTTTCTTATGTTTCCGTTCGTACTTAATTGGTTTGATATTAACCGCCGGATTCTTAGGTATGTACTCTTCAGCGGCCAGCCATGAGAAATAAGTGCAGATCACTGTTCTTTTACCATCCAATGTTCTGTTCGATACTCCATGGATCTTCTGGTAAGTATACAGATATCCTCTGATATCAATTGCTGTCACTTCATGTGGCTGTTTCTTTACGGTAAGAAAAAAATCTTTCAGTACAATCTCGTACAGATACAATGTCTTATCAGATAATCCTGCAATCTTTTTCGATACAATGTAAATTTGTACGCTGTCCGGTATGTGATATTCATATTCCGCAACTTCCGTCTTTCTGTTTTCAATCTCATAGTCTGACAATATGACATCCAGTTTCATCCCTATGATTTTCAGTGCGTCGCTGTCTGCATAATCATTCAACATCACAAGCAATTCATTTCTCAGCTGCTCTCGCATAAAAATACCCTCCTTTTTAGGTTCACAAAAGGAAGGTATCGTGTTATACTTATATCGTACCCTTTGTGGTGCTGGAGCTGGACTTTTTGTTTGGTAGACGGGAGTCCAGCTCCCCTTTTTGTGTTTTTTTGATACACAAATTATAGCACGAACTGCACCAAAAAGGTACTTTTATTCAATTTTTTTGGTTAACTATAGCTCTCTTTTAGTTAATTATATCTATCGTGCAAAAGGCTATTTTTTACATCGTCAATAATTAACGATTTCTTTGTGGACTCGTTAATATAACACATAACCATAGCTCTGATTTGTGCTACATAGCATTTAATACCTTGAGGTGTGTTGTTTGTATATCCATCTGTGCCATACGCTGTGGATTCAAGATGCATTTCTGGCATGATTGATTTAATCCCACAATTATCAAAAGCATATACAATCTTTTGATAATCAATGTTGTCACGATAACTTGATACATCACATTGCCCATTATTGTAGTATGCATTAAATTTACTCAATATAGAACTGAATGGCTGTACCATACTTTCATCCGCAACCCGTATATCAAGTACTCTTGTGTTTGTTCCTCCATCGACTACCCATCTACCTGTATGCAAATCAAGCCATAAATCAGCATTGTTATTTTCGTTTATCCACTGCTTTAAATATTGCGTAACGCAATTACTATCAGGGTAATCACCTTTTTTAGAACCGGTTTGTCTCGCCCACGAATCTTTATAATTAAAATTAAAATTAGGATTTACGCCATCAGAATAATTATATCTCAACGTATCCTCGTCAAATCCACTTGCATTGATAATAGGGATAACTTTAAATCTAATTTTTTCATGTGCGATTTTTAATTGTTCTTCTTCATCATTCATAACACAACGTATAAATGTTGCAAGCCCCCAAATACCTTGGGTTTCATCAGCATTCATACCTGCCGATAACATTACAGTGTATTCATAATTTACTGGGCAAAAATCATACTCAAATAATTCATGACCCGTATTTGCACTATCTTGTCCCAAAGACCTTTTTATTACTCTATACCCATCGTTTGATATGCCAAGATAGCAGTCATAATAATGTTTCAAAAATTCATAATACTTATACTTATCTGTTGCAGTCCAATCAGCTCTCTTCGTATCTCTACCCCATCCAGATGTAGGGTTGCTATATCCATCGTCAACTTTTGAAGGCTCCCATACATCAATATCAGTTTTGAAAAGTTTTGACGATTTATCGGTATATAAATTATAGTCTGTTTTTAACGCTATCTTTACGCTCCCCTCGTTATCGCTTCTGATAAGATTATTTACATTTGATTGTATTTTCTTATATTTTTTACCCAAAGAAAAAGGAACGTATTTTGTTGGTTTTGGTTGAGTAAAATCATTTTTAAGAATAGTCACAATGATATTATCCAAGTCATTTTGAATGGATGTCGCAACTTGCAGCATTATATAAGCAATATTTTCATCAACGATTATTTTTTCGCGTACGTCTTCTCTGATGCCCCCAAATCTTTTTACAAAAGTCTTATATTTATCGAATCCATAAAGCCGTTGTATAACCTTATTTGAATAGAATACTACTTCCCCTGTGGGAACTGGAATTAGTTGGTTTATATGCGAACTTGTTTCATCAGAAATTATATTTCCATTATCGTCAAATCTCTTTTTTGCAACGAACGCATCTTTATTAAAAACATTTGATACATTAAATACATCAACATCATATTTGTCAATCAAATATTCTTTTTCGTCTGCGATAAAGAGGGTTGGAAGAGATTCTTCAGCAATAATTCTCGAATCGAAACCGATGTTCTTTTTAATTCGACTAATTGTTTCATCTTGATCCCCTAAATCTTCCTTTAACTGACCAATGTCAGCTTGGATCTGTTCTGTATGTTCATCAAAATCTTTTGTTTTCTGCACAGCATTACTGTCAAATGCGTCCTGTTTTTCCTTGATATGCTGATCTAGCGTGGTTTGTGTCTCAGCCACATGAGTGTCAAATGCTGACTGCTTTTTTTGGGCATTATCATCAAATGCCTTTTGTTTGGCAATCGCATTTTGATTGTATTCTGATTTTGTCAAAGTGCCCGTATCTTCAATCTGTTTTTCCCATCTGGTTCCTTTTTCATTGATGGATCTGATTGCGCTGTCAAGAGCATTTGCCAGTGATGCCAATGCATTTGTCTCAGCATCACCAATATTGCTCAGTGCTGCACTTTCAGTAGAGTTAATATTAGATACAGCTTCTGTTTCCTCTGATTTTACTGCTTCTGTAGCTGCTTTTTTCGCATTTCCGATGTCTGTCAAAGACTTTTCCACAAGATCACGGATTTGTGTCATCGACAATTTGATTTCTTCTTTTCCAGAATTAATTTCTTCTTTCCCTGAAAGTATTTCTTGCTTTGCCGCTTCGATCGTCTCGGTAAACTGCTTATATTCGTCTGAATGGTCATATCTCAGCGATTCTAACCACGATTCCAATGTGCCCTCATATCCCTTACTTACTGCAAGCTCATATGCTGACATTCCCACAACTCGTCCAAGGTCTAATACTTGCATTCTATCACCTCTTATTTTTCTCCAAAAATCAAGTGTCCATTCTCGTCTATACGTAAACTTGGTGGCTTGTCTGAATCGTTGTAATAGATCATAAGATCATTTCCAACTATCTCCATTGTAAACATTCCATTTGACGGTATTACTATTCCATCTTTGCCGTCGAAATAATCTTTGCCTTTGACCGGTGTGTATCCGGTGATATCTGACACCGAAATCAGTTTTTCCCACTCTTCCTCGCCTACGTAACGCCACTGGATTTCTTCACCGTTGTTCCTGATTTCGGTTTCTCTGACACCTTTCAGTTTTTCGATCTTTTCCAGCAATTGCCTGTATATATCCAAATCCGGTTCTTTTATCGGATAGTCTGTTTCTCTAATTGATCTGTTGATTTGCAAAAAACATGGCGTAGTGGACTTTTCGTCTGTGTATACTCCAACAGATATGTACCCTTTTTTGAGCAGTTCCGGCGGTATCTGGCAAGAATTATTATCATCCAGTATTCTTTCCTGCTGTTCATCGTACTTGATAAATCTGGCGGTTTTGATTCTCTCAGATGCCAGATCTTCGTCCAGATCAAATACCGCCGTATAATCCATATTATCACCGATCAGGTCAATGCTTTTTGTATCGGATGTAATATGTCTGTTTTTGACCGTAAAAACAATTGTAGTATTCATCATTCATCTCCAAATAATCCACTTTCCTGCTGTTGCTGCTGTGCTTCATTTATATATCCTTGTGCCTCTTCTTTTTCCATACCCTCAAATTTTGTGAAATATAACCATGCCGGCATGTACTGTTGGTTCACGTAGGTCATCCATGTAATCTTGTCCTCTTTATAGCTGTATGTGATATCGCCAAAATTAAAGCCTATCTGACTTTTCAAACCTTTTTTAATTTTCCCGTTTGCCAGTTCTGTATCTTCCCAATTTTCTGGCGGAATATCTGAGTACAGATCTGCAAACACATTTACTGCGTACAAAAGATCAAGCATAGCATTTTGTAACGCATCACGGATATTTTTAATAGTTCTAATTGTTTCCTGATCGTCGGCTTCTACCTGTGTAGCAGTCATCATACCAGTTTTTTCGTCCAATTGGAACATTCCTTGGCTGAATCCACACTTTGTTGATATCATAGCCAGAATACTATTAATATCTTTAATCCTTTGTTCGGTTAAGAGAGTTGCCACATGTTCATGAATTTTGTTGTCTTCTGATACACCTATACCCATTTCTACGCCACGTAAAAAACGTGGAAGCTTAATTTTGTGCATATCCGCATACTTAGTGGCTGACTGTGGGAGAAAAGTCATGTGTTTACTATCCTCAGTTTCTCCTCCTTTCCGTGACCATGCAATATCGAGATCTTTTAACTCCTTCAGCGCATTATGCCAGATTGGGACACTTAATGCGCTGGATCTGTCTACCCGGTTAGGCGCCGGATTTTTGAAATAGGCGTATAGAGGACGCTTTATGTTGCTTATAGATATGTCTGGAGATAATCCAGCCCATTCTTTAACTTCTGTAAGCGGGCACTGCTTACCCGGTGTCATAAAGTTATGGTTTGCTGTATCTCCATAATCTTTTTCTTTATATGCATAATTCGTAATCCTATAGACTTTCTCTTCTCCTGTATCTTCAAATCTGTGATATTCAAGCCTTGTATATCTCCAACCGTTCCGGTTGATCGTAGTCTGGAACACGCAGCCAAGAATATTCCCGTTGCTATCCGTCTCTGTTGGTGCGAATGTACCAGGCTCCATATAATCAACACTCTCACCGTTCGCTTTGAACATTAGGCCGCAGTTTCCAAGTCCTTCTGAAACCTTGTCATTGATGACTTGCAGAACATAATCAGCCTGCTTTTGCAGATTCTTTCCTCTTGGTGTCTGAGGGCACTGAATACCAATATCCAGAGTAACCAGTCCTGCTGTCACATCATCAATATATCCAGCAAAATTAATACTCTTAATATCATCTTCCTCGTCTTCCCAGTATGGTGATCCAGATGTAATACTGTAATATTTTGAAATCCAGATTTCCATTAAGGCTGACAATTGTACTTCTGTGTCAAATTTTTCTGTTATTTCTTTTTGAAACATCCTATTCCACACGCTCCTCATCAAAGATATTAGTCCCATTAGATCACCCACCTGTTGTATTGTCTTGCCACCGTGTAAACATAATATCTGGTCAGATCCATGTGGTGGTCATTCTCTTTAATCACTTCATCATCTATTGCTTTATCATCCCATGCATACATTCCAAATTCTTTGATAGTCTCTGTGCAGCTCTCATGTATCTCCAAAAGTCCATAATTTAGATACTTGGTTACTTCCTGTATGCCATTCAATACATCGTTGTTTGCGCCTTTTACGATGTATTTCCCGTATTTTTTTATGGTCTCAATAAATCCTGCTGCTGATGGGTCCACAATGATGTACTCAATCGGTAAATCCCCTATTGTTTCAACAACTTTCTGGTAATATTCCTCATTATCTAACCTTTTCCCATTATCTCGCCCGGAATAATGGTACTCTTTTATCATAGTTGACTTTCTGGCGCTCATTTCAAAAATTCCAACTGCAAAAGGATTTACCGTTCCGTAGTCGATCGATGCAAAGTACTGGCTGCTGCTATGATACTCAATCGGTCCTTTTGCTACATGTTTCTCTTGGCTAAACATTGGGTACACAAGTCCTTCTGCAAGAGCCCACTCTCCTAATATGTACCGCCTGTAATAAACTGTACCAGCGTATTCTTTGCACAGATTGTCAACAAACTCTTTCGGAAGAAAAGGATTATCAAAAATAGTATAGTGCTGGTTGTAGACATCAAAGTCTTTATTTTCAATAAACGCTTTCAGCCAGTGATTTGGTCCCTGCGGGTTCAATGCTCCATCGAAGCAGCTATAAGGCTTGTCCAGACGGGATTTCAGTAAGTCAAAAACCTCTTCATTCCAGTCTGCTACTTCATCCCCGTAAACGTACTTGAGGGATGATCCACGAATCTTGGATACCTGGCTTACCTTCTCAGCACCCAAGCAATATACTTTCTCGCCAAATAGATAGCAGATATTCTGGCTGTTAATCTCTCCCACCAGAGCAGTGCCCCAGATGTTACGCATGGGTTCAAGTATATTTCGTTCGATTGTTGACTTGGTAACTCCAAGAATCGCAGAAAGCCCTGGCTTTCCAATTCTGGATCTGATCCTTTTTGGTATAACATAATAATCCATGTACGTCTTCCCAGATCGTGTAGCTCCAGTTTTGAAGTTCCAGCGCTTATCTGCGTTCATAAAGTATTCTTCCTGCTTTTGGCTAAACGGCATTACATCACACCTTTGATCTGTCCGAGAACTTCATCGAGTTTTTTCAATGCCTCTTTGTTGTCCTGTTCTATCTTATCTTTCTGATCCAAATATTGCTTTCCAAGCCATATGGCCATAGTTGGATTTTTCTCTGCCATCCTGAACTGTGTCCTTCTGAGTGATATTTTCCCAAGACCTCTTTTTTCTACAAAAACTTCGGAGAAACCTTTTCTATAAGTCCTTTTACACCAAGATTCTAGGGTTTTATCTGTTACATCGAAAAAAGCACACATCTCAGACTTCGTGCACTGTATCTTGCACAAGTTTTCAAATTCTTCCTGGTCTATCTCTTTTCTTGGTCTTGCCATCGTATCAACCCTTTCCGACCATTCTCTATTATCATTATAACTTTCATCACTTTTTTAAATGTATGCACTATATCCGCCGTGTCAATCGTAACCAGTCATAGAACTTCGCCATAGCTTTCCGTCTATAGCCGTAGAAATCGTCTCTGGTGGCTGCTATGTACTCTTTCTTCATTATCTCGTCATAGCTCATGCCAAGTGTCATAGACCAGTACAGATACACTTCAATGCCGCAAGGGGCAGAAGCTATACACATCTGCATAAGTTCCTGCCGTTCCTGCTTATCTGCCATGCGGCACATGGTAAGAATCTTCTTTTCGTCTTCAGGGAACACGCCGTAATCACTGAGTTTTTTCTTCCTTGTCCTCATTCTTTCTCACCACCTCGTAAGGTTTTCTTCTCATCCATTCCAGCGCTTTACTATCTGGGTGCTTGATGGCAGGATCCGTGTTTTTAATCCTTGCTATCGCATCTTCACTTTTCTTCTGTTTTCTCGGCCACATGCCACTCTTCTCCTTCCATCAGCTCCGGATGATCAAATATATTTCCTATTACCTCGTATCCTTGATGCTCTCTAACATCTCCGCCGTTAAAATACCAACCATATATACCATCGATCCAACTATAATTGAAGCGCCCATACTTAACTACTGCTTTATAGCCTTGCTTCTGTACAATAATGTCGCCTTCCCAGATCAGTTCGCCTTTCCTGTCTTTCAATCCTGTGCATCTACACAGTGTCTTAGGTTCTATTCGATATGCAATTTTATTGATGTAATCATAGATTTGATCCGGGAACATGTAGTTCCCAGTGATCCATTCTTTGTTATCGATACGCTTTGCTTTGTACAGGTCTCTGTCATTCATTACTCATCACCTCTTCCACGATTGACTTAACATTTCCCCAGTACAAAAATTTTTCTGATACAACCTTAGAATCAAGTGTTCTTGTGGTTATCATAGTCCTTACTCTCTGTTCCAGTTTTTCCAGAAGTAATTCTTTTCTGGTTCGGACGTCAGAATCCTGTGGCATCTGGAATACAGTGCCTTCCATAAGACTGTCCTGCACTTGCAATATTGAGAAGCTATCCATCACATCCAGATCTTTTTTCATTGCCATAGCGGTATACTGTATAGTTTTTTCATAAGCACAAGATTCTTTGATCATATCCAGTACACTAAGTGCTTTATCTTTTGTAGAGTAATCTCCAAGAACATACGCAGCGTCATCTGTATCAGCTATGATCTTCAGACCATTCACTCCAAGCTCTACCGTTGTCACTCTGTCCATGTTCAACAGCGTTTCTTTATTCTGGCTTCTGATTAACATTTCTATCCCCCTCCTAAATCCAAGTAATTTTTCTTCCGCAAAACGGACAATACTTAAATTTTGAATATGCAAAATTATTAGGAACTTCACCCCACTGCAGCGGATTATGATTGCATTGGACAGCAAATCTGGTATTACCGCATATTCCACCTGCTGATTCCCATTTGCAGTATTCAGTATCCTCGCTATATCTGTGATCCCAAATTTCTTTGACTTTTTCCTTGTAGTATTCTTCAGATACATACTCTTCTCTGCTGGGATATGATATATCATTTAATATTGCGAAGGCTTCGCTCCACGAAATACCACCTCTCTGAGCGAGTGTGTCTAAGTTCTGTCCATGGTTTCTAAGTGCCTGTCTTTCATGTGTCTTAATAAGTTCCAATGGTATGTATTCTTTTTTGCTTGGATCCCCTGTCATTATTGGGAATGGTTTGTTATTTTTCGAATCTATAAAAATATGATGTCTCATTTCACGCCACCTTCCTTCCTGTCACCAGATCAAGTTTCAGTTCATCTTTGAAGATCTGGATAATCCCTTCATCTGTCAGATACGGCTTCTTGCTCATCGGCTGAACCGTGATATAGCAGTCTATATCTGATTCAATTCTTTTCAGGATCTGGTTAATCTGATTGTTAGATACCTTAAATTCCTCTTTTAGGATGATTGCCATCATCATTACATGGACGAGCATGGCTGCTTCTGCAAAATTCACTACGTTTATGCACGTGTATGGTTTCACAAGTGCCAGTTTCTTGCTTATTTGGATAGATTTCATCCATTCGTATACCGGTATCTTTTTCTTCCTGCAATATGCCAGCATTGCGTCTGTAGGCGCCTGCCCGTCAGCCCATGATTCTTTCAATGCTTTCATAGCCTCGTAGAACTTCCGGATCCTTTTCTCTTTAAATCCAAGAACATCCAGAAGTGCCAGATATACCATGTACTGCATGTGAGTGGAAAGACTCAAGATAGCTTTATCCTCTTTGTCTTGCTTTGTTGCCTTGACTTTTACGAAGTCAAACGTGTGGCTCTTCTTTTTTAATTTGTTGCTCATATTCTTACCTCGTTATATTCAAGAATCAGAAACTTCAAAATCTGATTCACACTGTAATAATTCTGGGTTGTCAAACCGGTTTCCGATAACCTCAACTCGATTTCCATTCTGAACGTATTTCCACAAATCATCATTTATAGATCTACTTCCATTTCTTCCCATGCCAATAGCAAAAGTCGATCTAAAACCTTGATAGAATACTTTTCCAAATCTTTTCTTCGTATCCTTATTCGGAAACGGGCAATCATCATTGTCTCTTTGATATGAAATAATATCACCCTCCCAGATCTTCTTACCGTTCTTGTCGCAAAGTCCCGTGAACTGGCAGATTGTTTCTGAACTAACTTTAAAACATCTAATTACAGGAGGGCAAAAAATCTCAAACATACTGGATGTATCAATGCCGATAAATGTTTCACCCCTGCATTCCATGTAATGTCCTTCTATCCATTCGCCATTATCAATCCGCTTTGCCTTGAAAAGAATTTCTCTCATACGTTCTGCACCTCCTGTGGCTCACACCACTCAAACTCAATCACCCAGACCCACGGGTTTGCATCCCATCCATAGCGGTCAATGTCGGATTTCTTGATGGTTGATTCCCACAGCCAAGCAAATTGTTCCTTTACAATCCCATACTCTGGATCTACTTCTGTTCCATAATTTTTTTTACCGTACCCTATATCTTCGTAGAAAAGATTTCCAACGCCTTCATTTTCAGCGTCCTTTGGTGTGATATCCTGCAACCGCTCCACTCTCACATCCGTAACCTTAAGCCATATCCTAGCGGCTTCTTTCGGCATGTGGATTGATGGCTTCCAATGTAAACCTTCTGGCATCCATGAATTATCATCTGCCTTATACCAAAAAGTGTGAGCTGCTGCTTGAATAAATGTTTCCCTGACATACAGGATATCTCTCGGCTTGTACGGTGGAATCAACCGATTTTCGAACATTCTCTCATCTTCGTCATATTCGTATACTCCGGTAAATGAGCTGTCCGGTCTTTTCGTAACGTAGAACCCACAAGCGTCTTTTCGTCTGGTTTTTACCACCCGCCGTGTGCAAGTCTTTCTTCCGTCCAGGATTGCCTGCACCATCTCGGTATTGAATAAAATAGGTTTAATTGCCATCTACTCCACCTCACTATCCTCTGGCATTTGAAACGTCATTCCTTTTTTAAGCATTTCTCCAAGTTCTCCATTATCCTCTCAGATTCTCAAAGAACTGTGCGTGCACTGCCAGTCCTTGTGCCATCATATCATCCATGTACTGTACCACTTCTGACCATGAATACATTTTCTTGCTTTCCCAGAGTTTCCGTTCATCTGGTACTTCATCCCTCCACCAGGTCTCTACCTGGTAATATCCTCTACGTCCCATCCTTTCCTCCTTATCAGCAGTCAAGTAGCTGCTGTTCCAATTTGTTATAGTCATAATTTCTTTGTGGGAAATTATTGAACTTATTACTGCGCCCGCAGGCGCTTACTGCATTATTATTCTTTACTTTACTTTTCTTTTCTTTTAGGCATTCTTCCGTGGAATTACCTGTGTTTTTCCGTGGAATAACCTTATTTTTCCTTGGACTATCTGAAAATTGGATGACTTTAATAAAGGATGCATGTCCATCATCATCTACGATCCGAATTTCTGGTATCTCTGATTCTGGTATCATCCATATATTACGATCGACCAATATGGACCGCTTCGCCTTTCTGGCTCTCTCTTTGACGGCGAACATGTACCGTCTTTGAATTGCGGTGGATGTGAGACAGTTGACCGACATAGGAAGTTTAATTGCTACGATCAGTGACCGCCTATGCAAGTATGACATCACTTGTCCAATTGTATTCTGGTTGATCTTCGTATCTGCACTGACGATATCCCAGTAATCTTCATCGACCGTTCTGAAATAACCGTTTTTGTAGATATCACAGTACAGATAGATCAGTAGTGCTATCCCATCACTTCCAAACTTTGAAATGAGGATCTTGATAGCTTTATCATCAAAAAAATCAGTGTCCAGGGGAAAATAATCAATGCCGCTTTTTTCTGGTCTTGCCACGGCTGCCCCTTTCTATTTTTTTGCTGCACGAATCTTTGTACAGCTTCATAAAATCTTCTAATCTGATTGTAACCTTCCAATCGGTACGATTCTTGCGATGAAATACGGCTGGGATCTCCTGTTCTGATGCATCATGGATAGCCTGCTGTAAGGCTGCATCAATATTCAGCTTCTCGACCCGCTTGCACTCGATATGGACCCCAGGAAGTCCCACGACGTCTGCATCGCCGTTGGAACCACAGTACTGCTGTCCCCTTCGTGCTTCATAGCCGTATTCCTTTAACTTTCGGGACAGCTCTCTTTCGCCCGCTGCCCCTTTCTGTCTTGAGCTAATGGACATATCTATGCACCTCTCATTGCCCGCACCTCCCTGTTTTTGAATGTTGTGTGATATATTTCAAAGTGTAGGTGCTCAATTTTTTTAACTGAATAAGATATCGTTGATATCCTGCTGATCCGGTACAGGCTGTTCCTGTACAGATTCTTCCGTTGCTGTAGTGTCTACCGTTGGCATTTCTGCCTCTTCCTGATCTGTATATGTTACTGGGCAGCCGTTCTGATCTACTACTGCATTATCTGCTGCAAAAGCATTTTGCATACTAATGCTCATGGGGCCCCATTTTCCTATAATCTGTCTCAGCATGGTTTTATATGCCATACCGTCAAAGTCTTTGTACCAGAAGCTGGAATATAACCAGGCATCCTTTTTGTCATAATTACCGGCTAGATAATCTGCATAGGATACTTTTGGATATCTGCCTGCTTTTGCGTCCTTATTAAATGCTGGGCTGTATTTATCTGCATGATTGATCATCTGATCAATACTCCAGTACATTGCTTTTTTGAATCCATTCGTAAGTTCGAAGAATGCGTAATATCCAATGGTTTTTGCCTTTTCTCTGGCATCCCAGTTATCTACCATCAAATTCACGCTAATTTCTTCATTCAGAGGATCAAAGTACTGTAATTCTCCTTCTTTTATAGCCATGACATTCAGACGTTTGTACTGACCGGAGCGAATAGCCAACTGGATATATCCTTTATATCCCAGTACGAAAGTTGCCTGTTTAATCCCGGCTTTCTTGTCTTCGAATGGAACCATATAGAACTGTCCAAGCTGTGGACTTGGTGAAAGCTCCAGTCCCTGTCCCAGTAATGCCGCTGAGAAAATAGACACGTTCGTGCATTCTTTCAGTGCCGGTGTATTCTGTACTGCTGATACGATAGATGTCACAAATCTGGTGGAATTCATTTTTCCTACCACGTCTGCAATGTTTTTCTTTACAGAATCACCGGAAAGAAATGTTGCGATCGTAGCACCGACAGACGGTTTCTTGTTATCCTGATTAACTAACTGATTATTTACTGCCATTATTCTTCCTCCTAATTAACTTTCTTTAATTCAACTCCAATACTGTCACAGAATGCTCTGAGTTTCAGCGCCTGGTTGATATTGATATCGCATTCAAATACCATATGATATACTGTTGCATTCTCTTCTACTGTCTGAGCAACCTGTGTAGGTTCTACTGGGACTTCTACAGGCCGTTCCACCTGTCTCTTTTCTACTTCTTCTGCGGCTTTCTTTCTTCGTTCCTCTTCCTGCGCTTCCTTCATCTTTCTGAGATTAGTCAGCTTTGTTGCTTCTGCAATGGCTTCATCTAGCTTTCTGTTTTTCTTGTATGCTACAATTGCTTCAAAGCTGTATTCAGGAAGCTGTTCCAGAGTGGCAATATCCCGATTAGATGTAGCAATGATTTCTTCCATGCAGGCTTTTACTTTTGACATACTGCATGACTTCAAAAGCCAGCCATTAGAGAAGCAATCATCCAGATTTAGCCAGTCTGGTTTTCCTTCCAGACCATCCCACAATTCCTTGATCTTTTCTCTTTTCACATCTTCCTGCTGCTTATCATATTCCTTGACCTGCTTGTCGATCATGAAAACCGGCTTATCAATGATAGAGATCAGATCATCCACCTTGCTTTTGAATTCTGCAAACGGCGCGTTCCATTCTTTCTGGCGTTGGATCCGCTCATTATTTAGTGCTGCTTTCAGCTTATTTAGCTTGGCTTTATCTTCTTTTGCCTCCTTGATCTGTTCTTCCGTGTAGACCAGATTCTCATATTCATTGCATTTCTGCTCAAGCTCTGCTTTTAAATCGTCATAATTAAAGGCTGGAGCCTGTGGAAGTACAACTTCTGATAAGTACTTAAATTCCATTCCTTTCCCCTTTCTTATATTCTCGGAAGTATCAGTGCAGGTTTTTGATCTTCTCTTACGCACTCCCAAAATTCTTTTTCTTTTTCTGCCAGATACCGGATGTCCTGTTCTACTTCTGCCCTCTCTATACGGTATTCCTTTGTGACACACATTACATCGTCGCCATAATCGTATTTCAACTGGGCTTTCAATATACTAAAATCGAATTCTGTGACCATGAAGTAATGTAGAATCTGACAATAATAGTTATCCGGTATTCGGTTGTCCCATTTTTCTTTCTGATGACTGTTCAAGACGTTTGTAGTCTTGCATTCCCAAATACCGGTATGGTCATCTTTATCTCGCAGCCAACCGTCAAGAGATGCATGAGCCCACGGATAAGCTTCATTTAGAAACATGTTGTTCTCCTGGTATTCAACTTCGTATTCCGGATGATCCAGTTTAAACAGTTCTCTCAGATACTTCTCTGCTTCCGTCCCATATTTCACATAGGGCTTTTCCGATATATCTTCCTGCTGATTCCTGCCGGTCTTAATCTCCCAAAGATCTACATTAGACATATACGGATTGAGACCAATAATTGCAGCAGCATCTGAGCCGCCTATCCGGTTATTTCTGGCTTGCAGCCATTCTTCTCGACTTGCAAACACTTTTTTTTCAACCAATCCAGTATTCTCCCTCTTTCAGATCTATTATTTCTTTTCTGGCAAAAATCCTTTTCCGGTATGCAATACTATTTCTTTTCCTTTCTCGCTTCACTCCTGTGTAATACACAGGGAATCCAAAAGCCAATACTGCTGCAATGCACACAATACTACTCATCTTCTTCACCACACTCTACAAATTCACCGTCTTTCAGTTTGTACCATGTATCAGCTTTAATCTGCTCACCGTCTACAACTACCGCTTTCCATTTGCTGATGTTGTAACTTTTTCTTTCTTCTTCTACGATCACGAGAATTGCTCCGAGTCCGCCTTTGACTTTTACATCATTTCCACGTGCTACAGAAAGTCCATCTTTGCCAGATGCTGATCTTCCTCGACTTGTGGCTGCTCCTGAGTCTCCGGCTGTGGCTGCTCCTTTGTATCCGGCTGTGGCT
>ERZ1034976.424-NODE-424-length-39649-cov-47.608804_pt1 | contig 39649 bp, 26 predicted proteins | sample MGYA00520623_ERZ1034976 | MGnify/ENA primary metagenome ERZ1034976 (study PRJEB33766, sample SAMN09781774) | gut metagenome | biome: gut microbiome | host: Homo sapiens | place: Madagascar | study: EMG produced TPA metagenomics assembly of the PRJNA485056 data... | reverse complement strand
TTGTTTTTATTTTTTTGATTGGGGAAAGGGGAAGGGGCGAGAGGAAAAAGGGAAGGGAAAGCGAAAGCAAGGCTGCCGAGCAGCCTTGAACGCAACCCAAGGAGGAACAAGGCTGAGCACAGGGGAAGCAAAGGCTAACCACAAGGAGGAACAAGGCTAACCACAGGGGAAGCGAAGGCTAACCGCTGGGAGAGCGAAGGCTAACCGCTGAGAGCCTGGGTGGCTACTCGATGCAAACCTTTGCTGTTTCACCTGGGGTGGTATCGGCTTCGCGAGGGAAGTAGATAGGCATATTTGGCTGCAAAGGAAGGATGCGAAGCTCAAGCTCGGTACAACCTGCAGGCAGGCGCCACAGACCATAGAGGAATGGGCGACCATTATAGAAGTTGTCAGCAATAAGCTTACCGTTGGCATAGAGTCGGGCTACATCGCCACGATAGTCGATGCGAAGCAGACGATGGAACTTGGTGCCAGCTTCGGGTGCTACTTGTATGCGATAAACGGCAGCATTGTCGAAGTCGGCATCAGTAGGAGCCTCGGCAACCTTCTGTGCTCCGATAGAGATATGGCGAGGTGTTGTCGACGCCTCTTTTATCTTCTCGATGCTCGAATTAAGATAGATATCTGCTCTTACTTCATCTTCATAGAACAGGGTGTTGGCATCTTGAGGAGTGAGAAGATAGATATTGCCAACCACAGGACGCTCAATGCCACGTGGCTTCACATTACGCAATATCTTGCCATTCTTCATAACAATCTCTACAGGAATGCCTGGTATCTGCTGTAGATAAACCTTACCATCACGGCGAGCCACAGGCTGGGCTGTAGCATATCGCATACCATCGATACCGAAGGTGAAGATGCAAGAGGTATTGGCAGGAATGGTTATCGGACGCTGTGGGAAGGTGAGGTTGGCAACCTTGAATTGTACATTCTTCTTGGCAGAGATAGTCTGCAAGCGCTCGTAGTTATTAACAAAGACAAAGCCACTATCGCCCTGCGCACGATACGACCAACGGAGATGGCTATCGTCGCCTTGTTTGATATCTTGCGAGCAAGGGAAGGTAGGATCCATAGGAGCAAGTGTCTCGGCATAATCGTGCATCATAAGGTGGAGCTTACGAAGCAAGAAATAATGGTCGTATGGTTGTCCGAACTCACCAAGTGGAGCCTGGAAGTCGTAGTTCTTCACAGGCATATCGTTATAATTGGTAGCTTGGGTGCGTTGGTTTTCATTTAGTGTAGTCAAGCCATCAGGGTTTGTGCCACCATGATACATATAGTAGCCAAGCAAGTTGCTACCACTTCCGAGTTTCACTATAGCCATAGAGTAGGCATCCTCAGGATATACGAATGGTCGACGATGATAGGCTGTAGCCATACCGCCACCAAGTTCGCAAGTGAAATAAGGATAATCGTTGTCGCCCTTAGCTGTTTCAGCCTTTTGAGTGCCGAATTGGTCGGTAGCGATGGCTGTAGAACTGCGGAAGGCTTTGAAGTTGAAAGCTTTATAATAGGCACCAGCCCCCTCCTTGATGCTACGCTCCCAGAAGCCGTCGGCATAGTCGCCAAACAAAGGAAGCATCTCGCCAAAAGGTACAGGGCGAGTGAGTGCGGGCCAGCCTGTGCGAGTATAGAAAGGTAGGTCGTAGCCTATCTCGAGGGCTATCTTCTTCAAAGCCATGAGGTAGGCACCATTACGTTGCTCGTTGTCAAACTGCACAGCAATTAGCGGACCGCCATCTTTCCATTGCAATCCTTGCACTTGTGCGAATATCTGGCGATAGAGCTTCTTGACGTAAGACATAAAGACAGGGTTGTCGTCGCGAGTCTTGCATCCCTTGGTGAACACCCAGTCAGGAATACCGCCATTGCGTACTTCGCCATGGCAGAAAGGACCAAGACGCAACACCACAGGAATATCCTCCTTGGCACAAAGCTCTATGAAATGACGAAGGTCGCGCTGTCCACTCCAGTTGAAGATGCCTTCTTGTTCTTCTACATGATTCCAGAACACATAGGTGGCAATCATCGTTAGCCCACCCTCTTTCATCTTCTTTATCTCCTTAGCCCATTCGGCTTCAGGAATACGAGAATAATGTATCTCGCCCATCGCAGGCATCACTCTATGGCCATCCATAATAAGGCTGTGGGCGTCCCAAGAAACTTTGGGTTGCTGGGCTACGCAGATGGCAGAAGAAGCCATGAGCAGAACTGCTGGCAACAAATGCTTTATCATAATCGGGAAAATTATTAGGTCGTTAAAAATATCTGTTATTCGGTTTTATATCGCAAAGTTAGTATTTTTATTCAACTATTTATCATTCAGTAAGATTTATTGGACAAATTCTTAGGTATTTAGCCAAAAACTAAACTAAAAACCACAATAAAGAAGGCTTACTATACGTTATTATTACAAAACGACAATAATATAAGGATGCCAACGATAAATATAAAGCAAGAGAATGTCACATATATAGCTATGTGGTTACTGCTATTCAGCACACCGATGCTGATATTGATCATTCATGCCTCATCAAATAGCAACCTTGATATAGACTGGTGGACAATAATGCACATCGAGGAGATATTGGGAATATACTTCATGGCATTTCTTGTTCACAACTTCCTATTGGCACCAATGCTACTATACAAGCAGCAGACAGGTCGCTATGTATGTTCGATATTGATATTGGTGGTGGCATTTATAGCATTGCAAAGTTGGATAAGACCAATAATGCATGAACAAAAACGGCACAGACCAAGAGCAGAGATGCCTATGACGCAAAGGTATTACAAAGCTGATAATTTTCGCGATGATAGACCAAGGCCGCAATTCAAAGAGCCACGCCCTTTTATAGGACCAGCAGAGCTTACAAACACTTTGGCTTTGATATTCCTCATGGGTATGAACCTCGGAGTGAAGCTATACTATAAGGCAGACAAAGACCGCAACCGCATGCAGAAATTAGAGAAGGAGAACCTAAAGCAAAGGCTCAACTATTTGAGATACCAGATAAGTCCACACTTCTTCATGAACACCCTGAACAACATACATGCGCTGGTAGACATAGACCCCGAAAAGGCAAAGAAGTCGATTGTGGAACTCTCGAAGCTGATGCGACATATATTATATGATGGCGACACCAACATAAGTCCGCTAAGCGACGAGGTGCAATTCTTGCAAAACTATATTGCGCTGATGAAGATGAGGTTTACGGGTATGGTAAAGGTAAATACCGACTTTCCTGCCATGACAAGCCAAAAAGGCATAGCGCCATTGATATTGGCAATATTTGCCGAAAATGCTTTCAAACATGGAGTGAGCTATAAGTCGCCTTCGAATATCAACATCACGCTAAGGTGCCACAATAACGAGTTTATACTCTTTACTTGTAAAAACTCTAAACGCAAAGATGGCGCAAAAGAGAAAGATTTAGACGGAGGCATAGGACTAAGAAACGTAAAAAATCGCCTCGAACTAATATACGGCGACAGATATCATATCGACATAAAAGATACTGAAGACAACTACAAGGTAAGACTGTTGCTACCACTTGAGAAAATACAAATACGAACAATAAACAAAGAGTAAGATTATGATTAGAACCATAGCTATCGACGACGAGCCATTGGCTCTTCAGCAACTTGCCAATTACATAGAGAACACTCCTTTCTTGCAGCTTGTGGGCAAATGCCAAAGCGCAGTAGAGGCTAAGGAGATAATGGAGAAAGAAGAGGTGGATGCCATATTCTGCGACATCATAATGCCAGACATCAATGGTATGGACTTTATAAAGTCGTTGCCCGTGACTCCTATCGTGGTGTTTACCACAGCCTCATCAGAATATGCCATCGATGGTTTCAAGGTTGATGCTGCCGACTATCTGCTAAAACCTTTCGGCATGGACGAATTCAGACGTGCTGCCTTGAGGGTGAAACAAAGATACGAAATGGCGGTAATACCAAAGGCTAAGATTACCGACGAAGACGACACGGTGTTCATAAAAACCGACAAGAAGATTATGAAGATTGCCTTTAGCGACATTCGCTACATAGAGAGCATGAGCGAATATCAGAAATTCTATATCGAAGGCAAGAAACCTATCACAGTATTGCTGGCGCTAAAGAAAATCGAGGAATGTATGCCTTCGTATTTCATGCGCATACACCGCTCTTATATCATAAACCTCAAGAAGATACAGGAGGTAAACAAGAATCGAGTAATCATGGACGAGGAAACATATCTGCCAATAGGCGACAACTATAAGGATGCCTTTGTGGAATATGTCACCACCCGATTCTTGGGGAAATAAAGATTCTTAGGAGAATAAAAGCTAATAAAGACAGATAAAAAATGCGACTACTCTCATTGGCTTATGTGACTATTCGCATAAGCCAATGGGAGTAGTCGTATAAGCACATGCGAATAGTCGCATATGCAAACGAGGCTACTCAAAAAAAAGAGTTGTTATTATTCTGCAGCCTCAGCTAATGTTTCAACAATATATTTTGTAGAAGCGCCATATTTATTCTCTCCCTTGTCGCCATCCATAACAGCAAAGATAAAGATAATAAGCTGAACAATACCACTTGCTATTGTTAGCCCGATAAATGCAGGAGTAGAAACAACTTCCATTATTTCTTCTGGTGTAAGAGCTTCAGGAGTTGTCAATCCCGACATAAAGCCATAAGCGTTAGATGCTACACCCAACAAAACTGCTGCTATAACCCAAATGCCACTATGTCCACGGTCGTGCATACGACGGATGGTGACAGGAACAATTGCCAACTGAAGAATTAATGAAATGATGGCAAGTACTATCAAATTGCCATTGCCCAAGAGCAATGAAAGGCAAAATGTTAGAATGACATACATCAGATAGTTCCACCACAATTCTGAGCGACGAGAGCGACCTTTGAAATCAGTAATACGAGCAAAGTTTAGTTTCACAGCCTCTGCAAACGATAACTGAGGCAAAGTGGTGATTTTTGTTTCCATAATTTGTAAGTGTTAGTGTGTTAGTAATATATTGCTGACAAAATTAACACTTTTTTTCTGATTGTTGTAAAGAAAGAACAAGAAAAAGATACTACAACATCATCTTTTTGCAGAAATAGTCGTTTATCAAAGGATTTTTGAGTAAGTTTGCAGTATTCTTACAATATTAATGTATAACTATAATAAAAACGTATCACAATGAAAGCAATAAACACAGAAAAGGCTCCTGCAGCCATCGGTCCTTACAGCCAGGCTATTGAGGCTAACGGTTTTGTATTTGCATCTGGTCAGCTTCCTATCGACCCTGCAACAGGTAACTTCCCAGAGGGTGGCATCAAGGAGCAGACTCGCCAGAGCCTCACCAACGCTAAGAGCATTCTCGAAGCTGCAGGTACCGACTTGGCTCACGTAGTAAAAACAACAGTATTCCTTTCAGACATGGCTAACTTTGGCGCGATGAACGAGGTTTATGCCGAATTCTTCTCTGCTCCATATCCTGGCCGCTCAGCTGTTGCCGTTAAGGATCTTCCTAAGGGTGCACTCGTAGAGGTTGAGTGCATAGCTGCGAAATAAAACTATAACTTTCAAATAGTAAGAAGCCCGATAAGCTGCGTTCATTAGCAACTTATCGGGCTTTATTATTCTATAAAGAATATGTTTAACATCAAATCAGTCTCTTACCATCTTGAGCCTGAGCTATACTGAACGGCAGATACGGTTTTAGATGTTGATCCGAGTTTAAGGATGTAACTACTACCCTTTGTCATGCCTGGAGCCGTAACGAGGATTGAACCATTAGAATATGCGTAAGGCATAGTGAAGGTTGCAAGCGTGGTAGAGCCATTGCTGAGGGCTACAGAGGTATTGGCAGAGACGCTACCTGAGGTTGTAACATAACATTGGGTAGACGAAGAGTTGCCTGGCACCGAGTTGCCACCACCAATAGCGATAAGTTCGCCACCTGTAAAATATACGGTATAGTTCTGTTCCTCGTTGGCATCAAGACCACACTCAGGGCTACGTGTGCCGTAGGCTATGGTATGACCACCTGAGATATAGATGTTGCCATTAGCATCAAGACCATCATTACCTGTAGAATATACAGTTACTGTTCCGCCCTTGATATACATGTGGCTGGAAGAATTGATTACGTCGTCGCCAGCATAGCCCTTGACAACAGCATCACCCTCGATAGTGATGCACGACTTGCTTTCTATAGCTTCAGAGTTGGTAGATGTTGCATCTATAGTTCCACCACTAAACACCATATTTCCTGTCGACTTAAGAGCTTTTGGCGAACATTTATTGCTGGAGTTGGTATTACCGCTGCCACCAGGACCACCGCCGGGGTTGCCGCCACCGCCTGGCCAGCCACCGCCACCTGGCCAGCCACCACCTGGTGCCTGCATGCTACTTGAATAATATGATGACGAGCCATAGGTATAAACAGCACCTGAAGACTTAGCTGTTATGGTGCCGCCTGATACTGTTAGTACGGAGTCGCACTTTATACATTTGCCACCTGTTCCTGTACTGGTGAGGGTTAATGTACCGTCGGCAATAGTGACGTTGGCATCCGACTTAATACATGCGGAAGCCTTAGCCTCAGAATCATCAGCATCCCATGTGCCATTACCTGTAGAAGAAACAGTTATCGCAGGTACCGACTTCTCAGAATTCACGATGATGTCGCCCTCGGCATTAAGACCTTTTGTAGCTAAGCCTGTTACGTTGACCTTTAGAGTTCCGCCACGAACTATCAGCTGAGCGGTATTCTCTTCGTCAACAACCTTGTTGCCCGCATCGTCAGTTTCGTAGCTCACTTGTATGCCATCGTCGCCAACACCAGAGATAGCTACATTACCACCATTCTGCTGATAATATTGGTTGCAGTTAATGCCATCGCTGACAGCCTTCAAAATATTGATTGTGCCAACACTTGCCTTCACCTGAATATATTCCTTGCTCCAAATGGCGTGTTTGGTATTGCCCGTAACGTTGAGCGTACCGCCACCACTAAACTCGGCATGTCCCTTTATGGCGAAGCATGCTTTCTGTGAGCCAGAAGTTCCATCAACAAGACTGTTTGTAGTGCCATCAGCAAGTTGGATGGCTATACGCTTACCATCTCGAATATTGACAGCGGCACTATCAGGATTGGTAAGCGAGAGACCGTTTAGTATGAATGTTGCCTTGAGCGAACCATCCATATATAGCGAGCCCTTCTGCGAGGTGCCACTAAGGGTGTAAGTAATCTCCTTGCTTACACCAGCACCTTGAAGGAGCACAACATGTGCGCCATTAACAGTAGCCGTAATGTCTTTGGCTATATTTCCAGCTACGGTGACATAAGCCTTTTCGCCAGCATATGCCACCGCAACTGTATTGTCGTTGACCAACGCATTATTAATATATATACTATCTACCGACGTAAGGTCGATAGACTTTCCCAATATCTCTAATGTCTTGCCATCACTATAAGGCATATCGCCCACCTGAGCTGCAGGAAACTGATAAACAATATTTCCCGATGCCACATTAAGCGTTTGAGCCGTCATTACCGAAGGCAGAAACATAAGAGCTAATAATGGTAGTGATTTCATTTCCGTCTAAATTTGTGTTATATATTGAGCACAAAGATAGAGAAACGCCACTAAACGATAAAATAAAATCAGCAAACGGGATGGTTTTTATAACAAAGTCGCATTATGCTATAATCCATCCCAATTATCAGAACTTGAACTTATACTCCAAACCAAGAATATGAAGGTTTGGCTCGTTGTCGTCGTCATCGTCGTGAACAGCTTGGTAGAGATAGTATGCTCCGACAGCATGCTTCTTGGTGATTTTCCAATCTACGCCTGCTGTATATCTCATTTTCTCTACCGACCATCCGTTATACATCTCAGCACTAACGTATGGTTCGAAATGGCTATTAGGAATGTCATAGCTTATTTGCACACGGCTTCGCATGATGTTCTTGCCACGTCCGCTATATGTCTTTGCCTTACCGTCATACTCGTCATCATCAAAATCCCAACGTTGGTCGATGGTCTTCTCTGGACGATAGGTATACTGCCAACGCTCGCGAAGCGACACTTGGAAGTTGCCAAACTTCTGGCTTGCAGTAAGCGACACATTAAATCTATGGCGCACACCCCAATATTCTGCAAGCTTGTTAGGTGCACCATTTGAAACCTTGTAAGTTATCTTGTAGTTGTTATCATCTAACAGAGAATAACCCACACTTGCCTTCAACCATTTGGTTAGCTTATACTGAGCGTCTACGCCAAAACTCCAACGGTCTATCTTCTCGGAGTTGTCGCGAGTGCGCATCTCTGCCTCTATGCCTACGCTAATCTTTTTATTCACTTTCTTGTCTGCACTTATAGAAGTCCAAACGCCGAAGTCGTCGCTCTGAGCAAACGACATTAGTGGCAACATTATCATAGCCAAAAGATATAATGTTTTTCTGATCATATATACATTATTAGTGTATTAATAACTAAGGATAATAACTAAACCTCTACAAGGTCGGCACGATTGAGCTTCAATTTCTCGTCCACAGTATTGCTCACGGTATTTGCATCGTAGTAAACTCTGAGCACTGCCATATCTCTAAGCATATCTATGGCTCCTACTTCAACTTTTCTAACCTTCAAGCCAAGACGCATCTCAAGATCTGCTTTCAAATCTTCACTACGGTCAGGTTTGATAAGTTCCAGTCGGTCGTATTGCACAAGCTTGCTTGGCTCAAGTTTCAAGCGATGTTCGCACAACCAGATAGCAGCAACAACAATAATGTTTGTGACAAGCAATTCCACTATAGAAACCGATGCTGCTATGGCGTTAACTACCGAAAGAGAGATTATCACGAAGAGATATGTCATCTCGCGAACAGGCATAGCATCGGTGCGATAGCGCATGATACTAAAGATACCGAAGAGACCAATACCAATACCGATACTTGTCTTTGCCTTCATATCTTCCAAAACGAATATCATGAAGAATACCAAAAAGAATATCGCCAGGGATATAAGCATGAATGTGAAATAGAAATCACGACGGCGACTCTTCTTGTAATACAGACGATCTACGATAACGAGGTTTACTACTATGCAAACAAATAGTCGAATAAGCATAGCCACGAATGGCTCAGAAATAGATAGTGAGAAAATATCCATGTTGAAATAAATTGTTTATTAAAGGTAGGTTATTAGAAATATTATTTTTATAATTCTTTATTTGCCTCTGCCAATTTTCCTAAAGCATGCAGACGCTGCTTAAACCTATTTTGGCGTATGTCGGGATTGGTGAGTGCTGTGCCTATGCAATATTTGCTAAAGCCAAGGGGCTTTATACGGAGTTCGTTGAGCACCGAAAGGATAGGCGAAGGCACAAGTCCATCACGCTTAAGCTCTATGATAGCAAGCTCGGGTAGCGAACAATCGTTGCCTGTATGGATATTATGAAAGCAGAGGTCGGTATCGATGGTGAGTCGCTCTGTCTTGTTATTATTAACAAGTGTGATGCGATTAAATCTATTCTCTATAGCCTCTTCCATAATTTCGGGCTTATACCAAAGGGTTTCTCTCAGAAAACTATCATACTCCCTGAAGTTATCGTCATGGCTATCGAAAGCTATATTGCGTGCTGGAGCAAGAGGGTCGAAGTCGAACATAGTGGTGCGCTTCTTGCGTGTGCGCTTATGATTATTCTTTGTCTTCACCTCAAGGAAGTTGAGCCCACTATCCACATAGCTTCTTATTCTCAGCTTCTGCCGGTTGGCATGCCCAGAATGATGACAGGTATACATCTGCATATCAGGAGTATCAAAATACATGGTGTAGTATCTTGCCTGCCGTTTGCCTTCAATCTCTTGGGCACGATATTGCCATACGGCAAGCTTCAAGAGTTTCCGTAGCGTGGCGATATTGGTAACGAACTTTGTATCTGTACGATTCATAAGTCGTATACCGCTCATTTCCTCAAGAGTTATTGGCTGATAATTGGTAAGAATGTCAGTCATGAATGGTTAATAAATATATGGTTAGTTGTTAGCCGAAGAAAAAGGAACCAAGACCATGTCGCATGGACTTGGTTCCTTTATGGGGTTATAGGATTATTTTACGTTTCCTACTTTGATAAGATATTCAGCAATCTGAACAGCATTAAGAGCTGCACCCTTGCGAATTTGGTCGCCTGTGAGCCAGAGGGTGATACCGTTATCGTTGGCAAGATCCTTGCGCACACGACCAACATATACATCATCCTTGCCTGCGCTCTCAAGAGGCATTGGATATACATAGTTCTGAGGATCGTCCTCGAGAGTTACACCAGGAGCAACAGCAAGAGCCTTGCGAACTTCATCAACTGTCAATGGTTGCTCGGTTTCCATCCATACAGACTCTGAGTGTGAACGAAGTGAAGATACGCGAACGCAGGTAGCACTTGTGCGAACATCGCTATGCATAATCTTGCGTGTCTCGTTATACATCTTCATCTCTTCCTTAGTATAGTCGGTATCTGTCATAACGTCAATCTGTGGGATTACGTTGTATGCCAACTGATGTGGGAACTTAGAGATGGTCTTTACCTTGCCTGTTTCTACAAGTTCCTTATACTGCTGCTGAAGTTCTGCCATAGCTGCAGCACCAGCACCACTTGCACTCTGATAGCTTGATACATGAATGCGCTTGATGTGTGAGAGCTTCTCGATAGGCTGCAACACTACTACCATCATAATGGTGGTACAGTTTGGATTTGCGATAATGCTACGTGGACGTGTCAACGCATCCTCTGCATTAACCTCTGGCACTACCAATGGCACATCAGCGTCCATACGGAATGCACTTGAATTATCGATCATCACAGCACCATACTTGGTGATAGTCTCGGCAAACTCCTTGCTTGTGCCGCCACCTGCAGAGGTGAAAGCTATATCGACATCCTTGAAATCGTCATTGTGTTGCAATAGTTTCACTTCATATTCCTTACCCTTAAAGGTGTACTTTCGGCCAGCGCTACGCTCAGAACCAAACAACACCAATTCGTCAATAGGGAATTCTCTCTCTGCAAGAATGCGGAGGAATTCCTGTCCTACTGCACCACTTGCACCAACAATTGCTACTTTCATAATTACCTGTTTATATTAATAAAATGTGAAATTATAGGGGCAAAATTACAACTTTTAGCGCAATTAACCATTAAAATTCAGCGAATTGTGTCAGAAATCCAATATTTTTTTGCAACTTTGCAGATGGAATGCATAGCTTTCCAATATTTTTGCTGTTTTGAGGTTATAACCTCGCATAATATAGCAGCATACTAACTAAACTCCGACAAGACTTATGCCCGATATAGCTACATATTTTCCAATTACTAACCCGACTCTGATTTTCTTTGTCGTGATGCTGATAATTCTCTCTGCCCCTATCATCATGGGTAAGCTCCGAATTCCTCACATCATAGGCATGGTATTGGCTGGTGTCCTCATAGGCAAATATGGTTTCAACATTCTTAATCGCGACGACTCGTTCGAGCTGTTTGGCAACGTGGGACTTTATTACATCATGTTCCTCGCTGCACTCGAGATGGATATGGAGGGAGTAAAGAAGAATGTGAAGCGAATGCTGATATATGGTGCATTAACGTGTTTCATTCCGTTTGGCTTAACATTCGTGATGAGTGTTAGCATGCTGAAATATTCCATCATGGCTTCATTGATATTGGGATGTATCATGGCTTCCAACACTCTCATCGCATACCCTATCGTAGGCAGATATGGTCTGCAACGCAAGCCGAGTGTTACGCTAAGCGTTGGAGCATCTATGATTTCATTGCTTACTTCGCTTATTATATTATCAGCTATAGAGAATGCGCATGCTGGCAATAGTGGCATCATGTTTTGGGCATGGTTTGTTGCTAAGATTATTATTTATTGTGGTGTGCTATTGCTGATAGTACCGCGACTAACAAGATGTTTTTTGCGCAGATATTCTGATGCTGTCATGCAGTTTATCTTTGTCATGGCTATGCTCTTTATGAGTGCAGCTCTTGCCGAGGCTGTGGGCGTCAATGGTATATCGGGTGCTTTCTTTGCTGGTCTTATCCTCAACCGCTATATTCCTCCTGTATCGCCATTGATGAACCGCATAGAGTTTATTGGCAATGCCTTGTTTATACCTTATTTCCTTATTGGTGTGGGTATGCTCATCAACGTGAGATTGCTATTCAATGGGGGCAACATACTATGGGTGGTATTCCTGATTGTGGTATTTGGAACTGTGGGCAAGGCTATTGCAGCCTACTTAGCTTGTTTCTCATTCCGCATGCCTTGGTCGTCGGGGCGCATGATGTTTGGCCTTACTTCTGCCCATGCTGCTGGTGCTATTGCTATGGTGATGGTGGGTATGAAGATTGAGATTGCTCCTGGCAAATATCTTGTCGACGATACCATGCTTAATGGTGTGGTAATGATGATTCTCTTCACTTGCATCATTTCTACTATGGTGACCGAGAATGCTGCACAGAGAATCATTCTACGCGACAAAGAGTTTGCACACGAGGAAGAACCAGAGAATGACGACGAGAAGATTCTCGTACCAGTGAAATATCCGGAGTATGCAAACCGCTTGATAAATCTCGCCATACTGATGAGGAACCCAAAGCTCAATCGCGGTTTGGTGGGTCTGAATGTGGTATATGATGATGCCAAGATGAGACAGAATCAGGCTTTAGGACAAAAGATATTGCAACAAGTACAACAATATGCCGCAGGCTCTGACGTTAAGATGCAAACGCAGGTGCGCATCGCTGCCAATATTGCCAATGGTATCAAGCATGCGTTTAAGGAGTTTCAGGCTTCAGAGATTCTCATCGGTATGCACATGCATGCTGAGATCTCTAATAAGTTCTGGGGCGAATTCCATCAAAGCTTGTTCAATGGTCTTAACCGCCAGATTATTATGGCTCGTCTGCATCAGCCGTTGACAACAATCAGAAGAATACAGGTGGCTGTACCATCAAGAGCGCAATATGAGCCAGGCTTCTATCGTTGGCTTGAACGTTTGGCTCGTATGGCTAAGAATCTAGAATGCCGCATCACATTCCATAGCCGCAAAGACACTCAGGAACTTATCAAGCAGTTTATTACCAATAAGCATAACGAACTAAGAGCCGACTACGAGGAGATGGAGCATTGGAGCGAACTGCCAATGTTGGCTTCAACCATATCACAAGATCATATGTTTGTGGTGGTAACAGCACGTAAGGGAACAGTATCATACAAAACGGCTCTCGACCGTTTGCCTGAGGAGATAACGAAATACTTCAATGGCAAAAACCTCATGATAATATTCCCTGACCAGTTTGGCGAACAAATGGAGACAATGACTTTCGCACAGTCGCAGCATACAGAGGAACGTTCTGCATACGACGAACTGCAAGATTGGATATATAGAAAGATTAGATTAATCAAGAAATTATGATAGACATTAAGAATATCACCAAGAGCTTCGGCTCTTTACAGGTACTGAAAGGCATAGACCTACATATTAATAAAGGTGAGATTGTGAGCATTGTTGGTCCAAGTGGTGCCGGCAAGACAACCTTATTGCAGATTATCGGAACTCTCGACAAGCCGGATAGCGGCAGCATCGTTATAGATGGTATTGATGTTAGCAATCTGTCGAAGGCTAAGCTTAGCGACTTCCGCAATCGCCACCTTGGCTTCGTATTCCAGTTTCATCAGCTGTTGCCTGAGTTTACAGCTCTCGAAAACATCATGATTCCTGCTTTCATTGCAGGCACAAGTCAGTCGGAAGCTAAAGAAAGGGCTATGGAACTGCTCAAGTTTATGGGATTGGAAGATAGAGCAAGTCATAAGCCTAACGAACTATCGGGAGGTGAAAAGCAACGTGTGGCTGTGGCAAGAGCTTTGGTTAATAAGCCTGCTGTAATCCTTGCCGACGAACCTTCGGGAAGTCTTGACTCCAAGAACAAAGCAGAACTACATCAGCTATTCTTCGACCTCAGAGACAAGTTCGGACAAACTTTCGTCATCGTTACTCACGATGAGTCGTTGGCAGCAACTACCGACCGTACCATACACATGAAGGACGGTCTTATATCAGAAGAGCGCACACTCACTACAGAAGAAACCATTTAGAATAATATATTTTTATGGCAGAACTAAAATTAGGCGATTTCAACAAACTGAAGGTTATCAAGGAAGCTAAGCGTCCTAACCCTCATGCTTTCAACAACGAGGAGACTTTCGGCATATTCCTCGATGGCGGTCGCGAGGGCGACATATTAATGCCGAAGAAGTATGTACCAGAAGGCACAAAGGTTGGCGACGAGATTGAGTGTTTCCTCTATCTCGACCAAGACGAACGTCTCATCGCTACTACCGAGACACCTATTGCCAAGGCTGACGAGTTTGCATATCTCGAATGTTCTTGGGTAAATGAATATGGCGCATTCCTCAACTGGGGAGTGATGAAAGATATCTTCTGCCCTTTCCGTGAGCAAAAGAAGAAGATGGAGATTGGCAACAAGTATATCGTTCACATCCATATGGACGAAGACTCTTATCGTATGGTGGCTTCGGCAAAGATAGAACGCTATTTCTCTGAGGAGCAACCTCAATACAAGCACGGCCAACCTGTAGAGATAATGGTATGGCAGAAGACTGACCTCGGCTTCAAGGTCATCGTTGAGAACAAATTCCCAGGATTGGTATACGAAGACCAGATATTCAAATTCATCACCACAGGCGACAAGATGACTGCATATATAGATAATGTGCGTCCAGACGGAAAGCTCGACATCACGCTTCAGCCTACAGGCCGTAAGCTCACTACCGACTTTGCAGACACTCTTCTCGCCTATCTTCAAGACAACAATGGCTTCTGTCCGCTTGGCGACAAGAGCGATGCCGAAGATATCAAGCACACTTTCCTAGTGAGCAAGAAGACCTTCAAGAAGGCTGTTGGCGACTTGTACAAGCGCCGCCTTATCACCATATCGCCAGAAGGTTTGAAATTGGTATAGACATTTTTATACCACACACACTGAAATAAAAAAAAGAGTGAAGAATTAATGCAACCATTGCATCATATTCTTCACTCTTTTATTTTGTGCTTTGCCCTTATAAAAAGAGCAAAGCTATTATTTCTGAATTATCATCCTTCACTACTTTAGAACTCAGCGTTCTTTGGAGTACGTGGGAATGGGATTACGTCGCGGATGTTCTGCATACCTGTTACGAAGAGAATCAAACGCTCGAAGCCGAGACCGAAACCTGCGTGTGGGCATGAGCCATACTTACGAGTATCGAGATACCAGTTCATATCCTTCATTGGGATATTGCGTGCCTCGATTTCGCCCATAAGCTTATCGTAGCTTTCCTCACGAACCGAACCACCGATAATCTCACCAATCTGTGGGAACAATACGTCGGTACCCTGAACAGTCTGACCGCTCTTACCACCGAAGCCGCTCTCCTTCTCATCAATCTTCATATAGAAAGCCTTGATAGCCTTAGGATAGTTGGTCATGATAACAGGACGCTTGAAGTGCTCCTCTACCAAGAAGCGCTCGTGCTCTGATGCCAAGTCGTCGCCCCACTCGCATGGGAACTCAAACTTCTTACCATTGGCAATAGCCTCCTGCAGGATGCGGATACCCTCGGTATATGGAAGGTGAACGAAGTCTGAATTCAATACACCCTCAAGACGAGCTATCAAGCCCTTGTCGATCATCTTGTTCAAGAAAGCAAGATCATCCTTACAGTTGTCGAGTGCCCAACGGATACAATACTTGATGAAGTCTTCCTCGAGTTCCATCAAACCATCCATATCCAAGAAAGCAACCTCTGGCTCTATCATCCAGAACTCTGCCAAGTGGCGTGGAGTGTTACTGTTCTCTGCACGGAATGTAGGACCGAAGGTGTAGATAGCGCCAAGTGCAGTAGCACCAAGCTCGCCTTCCAACTGACCAGAAACAGTCAACGAAGTCTGCTTGCCAAAGAAATCATCAGAATAGTCAATCTTGCCATCCTCAGTCTTCTTAAGGTTGTAGAGGTTCTTTGTTGTTACCTGGAACATCTGACCAGCACCCTCGCAGTCGCTTGCAGTGATTAGAGGAGTATTGAAATAGAAATATCCATGCTCGTGGAAGTAGGTGTGGATAGCCATCGCCATGTTGTGGCGAATACGCATCACCGCACCAAAGGTATTGGTGCGAAGACGGAGGTGAGCATACTGACGCATATACTCGAAGCTCTGTCCCTTCTTCTGCATAGGATAGTCGCTACCGCAAAGACCGTAGATTTCGATGCTTTCGCATTGCACCTCAACGCTCTGTCCCTGTCCCTGGCTTTCTACCAAAGTACCAACAACGCTGATACAAGCACCAGTAGTAATCTGCTTCAACTGATTTTCATCAACCTTTGATGGGTCGACTACTATCTGAATATTATTAATAGTAGAACCATCGTTAAGAGCGATAAAATCGACTGCTTTGCTACTACGATGAGTGCGCACCCATCCCTTTACATTCACGATTGAGCCGTAGGCTGTGCTCTTGAGCAAGTCAACGACTTTAGTTCTTTTTACGTTTTCCATTATTTAATAATGATTATTGTTTATTGTTTAATGTTTATAGAGAAAGAGTAATGTTTAATGCAACCCTCATGCTGATATCATGCATTATAACTACAAGCTGTATCAACAATCAAGTAAACATTAAACATTACTCATTAAACATTATTCATAAGCACCCATGCGGAGCATGTCTACTTCCTGCTCTGTGAGGAAGCGCCAGTCGCCACGACGAAGGTTCTTCTTTGTCAAACCTGCAAACTGTACGCGGTCAAGCTTTGTAACACGATAGCCAAGGCTTTCGAAGATACGACGCACGATACGGTTCTTTCCGCTATGAATTTCGATGCCAACCTGGCTCTTGTCATGGTCGTCAGCATATTCGATAGCGTCTGCATGTATCTCGCCATCCTCAAGCTCTATGCCAGAAGCAATCTGCTGCATGTCGTGCATAGTAACGTTCTTGTCGAGATATACATGGTAAACCTTCTTTTTCAAGAATTTAGGATGTGTAAGCTTGCTTGCCATCTCGCCATCGTTGGTGAGAAGGAGCACACCTGTTGTGTTGCGGTCCAAGCGACCTACAGGGTAGATACGCTCTGGGCAAGCATCCTTAACGAGATCCATAACGGTCTTACGCTGCTGTGGATCGTCGCTTGTAGTAACATAATCCTTTGGTTTGTTGAGCAACACGTAAACCTTCTTCTCCAATGTTACAGGCTGATCGTGGAACTTAACCTCGTCGCCACGCAATACTTTTGTACCCAACTCTGTAACAATCTGTCCGTTTACTGTTACTACTCCTGCCTGGATGAAGTCATCAGCCTCACGGCGTGAGCATACACCAGCATTAGCAAGATATTTGTTCAAACGAATTGGCTCGTTTGGATCAATATGGGTCTCCTTATATTCGATACGCTTCTTCATGCTATACTTAGCACTTGGATCGTAGCCTGGAGTACGCATACCATAGCCACCACGTTGCTGACCATAGCCGCCACGCTGCTGACCGTAACCACCCTGGCGCTGCTGTCCGTAGCCACCCTGACGCTGCTGACCATAACCGCCACGCTGCTGACCGTAGCCACCCTGGCGCTGCTGACCATAACCGCCCTGGCGCTGCTGTCCGTAGCCACCCTGGCGAGGCTGACCATAACCACCCTGGCGAGGCTGATAGCCGCCCTGACGTGGTTGGTAACCACCCTGACGTGGCTGATAGCCACCTTCCTGATTGCCACCATTATTATATCGTGGCTGATAACCGCCTGTACGAGGACGCTGTTGGTAACCGCCCTGACGCTGCTGATAACCACCCTGGCGAGGCTGATAGCCTCCCTGACGTGGCTGATCACCACTCTGTAAAGCTGTTCCAAATCCTTCAGGACGGAATCCGCCTTCTTCTGTTCTTCCTGTTCCTGATGAGTATGTTCTCTGTGCATGAATACGTGGGCGCTGAGGTCTACCTCCTGCGCGATAATCTCTCTGATAGCCTACTGGCTTGTAGCCCTCACGGCTATTGTCACTCTGCTGAGCAGAAAAGTCTTGTGACTTGTTTTCCATTTCTGAATCCATAATGTAATCTTTGTTTTGTTAAAAGTTTAGCCTCACGGCCATTTGGTTAATAAATTATAGTTTTCTTATATGAGTTAATGATCAGGACATCGGGATTTCCCTTCCCTTTCACTTTCAATAATTCTTTATTTTACCTTTTTCTTTTGTCAACCTTTTAATTCTCTTCAAAGGCCGAATTAGATACCTGTATAGTTGCTTGGTGTGATAGCCATAATCTCAGCCTTTACGCTGTCGCTAACATTGAGAGTCTTTACGAAATTGTGAATAGTCTCTTCTGTCATCTTAGCATTTGTGCGTGTCAAAGCCTTCAAAGCCTCATAAGGATGAGGATAAGCCTCACGGCGCAATATAGTCTGAATAGCCTCAGCCACTACAGCCCAAGTATCGTCGAGGTCTTTCTGTAGTTTCTCCTCGTTGAGGATAAGCTTACGCAATCCCTTCAATGTGCTCTGAATGGCGATAACGCTGTGTCCCAATGGCACACCAACATTACGCAATACTGTAGAGTCGGTAAGGTCGCGCTGCAAACGGCTAACTGGCAACTTCTGTGCCAAGAACTGCAAAATAGCATTAGCTATACCGAGGTTGCCCTCGCTATTCTCGTAGTCGATAGGGTTGACCTTGTGAGGCATTGCACTCGAACCAACTTCGCCAGCCTTAATCTTCTGCTTGAAATACTCCATAGAGATATACATCCAGAAGTCGCGGTCGAGGTCGATGATGATGGTATTGATACGGCGAATAGCATCAAACACACTTCCCAAGTGGTCGTAGTTGCTAATCTGAGTAGTATACTGCTCGCGCTCCAAGCCAAGCTTCTCGCTAACAAACTTGTTGCCGAAAGCCTTCCAGTCGTACAGAGGATATGCTACATGATGAGCATTATAGTTACCAGTAGCGCCACCAAACTTAGCAGTCATCTTGCAAGCCTTCAACGACTCCAACTGCTCTGTCAATCGGTAAACGAATACCATAACCTCCTTACCCAAGCGTGTAGGCGAAGCTGGCTGACCATGAGTCTTTGCCAACATAGGCACATCCTTCCACTCGTCAGCATATTCCTGCAACTGAGCAATAAGTTCCTCAACCTGTGGAATGAAGACATTTTCCAAAGCCTCCTTTATAGACAAAGGCACGCTGGTGTTGTTGATATCCTGAGAAGTAAGTCCAAAGTGTATGAACTCCTTATAAGCTTCGAGATTGCCAATCTTGTCAAACTCTTCCTTAATGAAATACTCCACGGCCTTAACGTCGTGGTTTGTAACCTTTTCGATATCCTTCACACGTTGTGCGCAATTCTCATCAAAATTGCGGTAAATGTTGCGCAGGCTTTCGAACAAGCCTTTGTCAAACGAAGCCAACTGTGGCAATGGCAATTCGCAGAGCGTGATGAAATATTCTATTTCCACGCGGACACGATAGCGTATTAGTGCATACTCTGAGAAATAATCAGCCAATGGCTCTGTCTTGCCTCTGTAACGTCCATCTATAGGTGAGATGGCGGTCAACAAATCGAGATTCATAACTTTATATATATAATAATGTGTGTGTATTAATACGCCTGCAAAGTTAATCATTTATCGTGATATTCCAACAAATGATATGATAAAATATCAAAAAGATGATAATTAAAGCAAGAAATCACCTAAAAAAATGAAGTAGGCTTCGTTGCCCAACGAAGCAGGCTTCAAGTGCCAACGAAGCAGGCTTCGTTGGCCATCGAGACTATATTCATTTTTAGTCCTTTTCCCCTTGTTGTGGATTAACGATTTTAGTTGATCACTTTAAGCTTTATTTATAAAATATGAGTTGACTCAGTTAGACTGCTAACGGAAATACAAATAGGAAAAAAACAAAAGACTCGCATTCTTGTAAGAATACGAGTCTTAAAGGAAGTGGGCGTTGACGGATTCGAACCGCCGACCCTCTGCTTGTAAGGCAGATGCTCTAAACCAGCTGAGCTAAACGCCCTTGTTTTTGATTGCGAGTGCAAAGATATAACAATTATTCGGAACCACCAAGAAATCGCACAATCATTTCACACGTTTTAACAAGAAAGTATATTTCGCCACTTCTATACCTTATATAATATATAGCAGGTCAGATTTAATCTGAGCTCTATATTTATTATCCAGAATCATATTCTTAGATGTATCGCAACTAATACTACATGATATAATATGTCTATTTATTCTTCAAAACCTTGATAAATGACGTAAAAGTATCATTTTGTGGTTTATTTGCTGCTATCCACCATGCTACTTTGACCTAATTTTGCAACGTGACTGTAGCTTCAGAATAAAAGGCATAAAAGAGGTGCAAACCATGAAAAAGGGCGGAAAAAGGCTATTTTGAAGCGTTTTTGCTATTTTATGCCATATTTATTTCATTTCACGCACGTGAAAATGGCTAACTTTGCAAACAGAAACAAGATATTAGCAATAAGCGACAACCTAAATTTATAACGATCATAATCGTAAACTTATCAAATAACCTATTAATATGAAAACAAGACTTCTAAGTTTGTTTGTCCTATCATTGTTTGGCATACAGGCGAGTTTCGCTCAGTCAAAAATCACAGGACAAGTATTAGACGAAAGTTCCGAACCTCTAATCGGAGCGTCTGTAAAAGTTAAGGGTACGACCATTGGTATGCCTACCGACATCAATGGTAATTTCCAACTCGATGTTGCTCCAGGCTCTACCTTGGAGGTATCGTATCTCGGCTATGCCACACGCGAAGTTAAGACATCGGCTTCTGGCAAAATGAAAATCGTTCTTAAGAGCGACGACAACCAGATAGAAGGTGTTGTGGTGGTAGGTGTGCTTATGAAGAAGAGCGACCTCACAGGTGCTGTTTCGCATGTTGATGCAGATGTGCTCACCGAAAAACCTGTTACCAATATCAACGAAGCTTTGCAAGGTCGCATAGCTGGTGTGAACATCTCGAAGGGTACAACACCAAGCGACGACTCATCGATAAAGGTTCGTGGTACTAACACCATCAACTCCGGTTCTTCACCAATATATGTTGTCGATGGTTTGGTTATGGACAACTCGTTTGGTTTCTATAATTCTATCAACGTCAACGATGTAGAATCAATCGAAGTGTTGAAGGATGCGTCAGCAACTGCTCTCTATGGTTCGCGTGGTGCTAATGGTGTGATTGTAGTCACCACCAAGAAAGGTAAGAAGGGTGAAGGACAGGTTACCTACGATGGTTGGGTATCATTCTCATCGTTCGGTCATCGTCCTGAGACAATGACAGCACAGCAGACTTTCGACCTTCGTGCCGAAGCTTATATGAATGGTTATGCTTATAATCATCCTGAGGCAAGTGCTGCAGAACTAAAGGCATATTGGGACAACACCATCATGGGCTCTAACACCATATTCTCTAACGAAGAGTTTGATGGCTACAAGAGTGGTAAGACCTATGATTGGCTTAAGCAGGTGACAAAGACTGGCGTAGAGCACAACCATAGCGTAAGTTTCTCAAAGGCTTCAGACGTTTCTAACCTATACGTAAGTTTAGGCTATAGCGGTCTCGACGGAGTTGTAAAGGGTACTGAGCAAGATAAATATTATGGTCGTGTGAATGCAGAAAGCAACATCAAGCCATGGCTCAAGATTGGTACTAACACATCATATACATACGTAAGAGACGAAATGCCAAGTGGTGCTGTTTACAACCATGCTTTGCAGAAGTCGAACCCTCTTATCGACTATACTCCTTATAAGAGCGATGCCACACGCTACAATAGTTACTATTTGTTCACATATTGGCGTGTACACGATAGCGGCGACAACAACAACAACTTCAATCCTTTCAACTCGATGGATATACAAACCGACCGCGAACGCTATCACTTCACATCATCTAACTACATCAATATTAACCCTATCAAGGGACTCAACTTGCGCTCTACATTGGCTGTGAACCGTGCGGAGCAGAGCTGGAACCAATTTATACCTAACAACATTCAGGAGGCATTCCGCTATTATGGTGGCGACAACTATGCTACTCAGCAGCGCTTTGCCGAAACTCAATGGCAATGGGACAACACCATAAGCTACGAAACTCAAATCCAAGAGAAGCATAACATCAATGCCTTTATCGGAACTTCATCATCTAAAAACACCTATAGAGTGTTGAAAGGAAGCGGACGCCGATTTGCAGGCAACGAACTTGGCTACAATGTGCTTCAGGCTTCTGCCGATACCAATACTCGCGGCATAGAATCTGACTATCAAACAAGCTCATTGATGTCGTATGTTGGTCGTGCCAACTACAACTACGACTATCGCTACTTCTTAACCTTCACAGGTAGATACGATGGTTCATCGAAGTTTGCTGCTGGCAACCGTTGGGGCTTTATGCCTTCATTCTCTGTTGCTTGGGATGTAACAAACGAAGAGTTCTTCCCACAGTCTACCCCACTCTCTCGTCTGAAGCTACGTGCAGGATATGGTGTGGTAGGAAACCAAGACATCAGCAACTATCTATATGCTACTCTCTATGCTCCTTCGCAGTCGAATGGTAACGCATATTATGGTACTGACGGACGTCGCGGTACACCAAACCTTACATGGGAGAAGCAGAAGCAGACTAACATTGGCTTGGATCTCGGATTCTTCAACAACAGAGTGAACCTTGCTCTCGACTACTACTTCATCAAGAACTCTAACTTGTTGATGACCCACTCGTTGGCTACAACATCTGGTTATACATATACCACAGAGAACATCGGCGAATTGGAGAACAAGGGTTTCGAGCTCACCATCAATGCCATGCCTATCAGCACAAAGGACTTCAAATGGAATATCAGCGCCAACTTATCACTCGACCGCAACAAGGTTACTAAACTGTATAGCGGTGTAGAGCGTATTCTGAATGGTACCGACCGACAGGGCAACATCTTTATCGGTGAGTCGTTGAGCAATATCTATACATATAAATGTGGCGGTATAGCTAACGAGAACAACCGTGCGCTTTGGGAAAATATCGACTTCAACGGACGTACCGTAGGACTTGGCGACTTGTTTGCTCTCGACATTAGCGGACCTGATGGCAAACCAGACGGTGTGGTAGATGCTTACGACAGATATATCTATGGCAATACAGACCCTAAGGCTTACGGAGGTTTCTCTACCGATTTGTCATGGAAGGGATTAACCCTGAATGCTGTATTCAACTACTCTGTAGGTGGTCATCGCATCAGCTCTTACTACGAAGGCTTGATAAGCTCTACAGGCGAAAGCTATGCTTCACCAGACTTGCTCGACCGTTGGACTCCAGACAACACTTCTGCTTACTTCCCACGCGTGATGGCAGGCACAGAAGGATACTCTAAATTCCAGGCTGGCGAAACAGACAGATATATTCAGAACTCTTCATATCTGAGATTGGCGACCCTGACTTTGGCTTACAACTTGCCAAGCACATTGCTAAATCGTATCAGCATGAAGTCGGCACGTGTTTATTTCACCGCAAGCAATCTGTTCACCATCACAGGCTACAAGGGCTTTGATCCTGAGTTGGGCGACTACAACTATCCTCCAACAAGATCATTCACCGTAGGTTTGAACTTCAGCTTCTAAATGTATAACCACATTAAAACGACAAAACAATGAAACTAAAAAATATATTTTCAAGTATAGGAATTGTAGCAGTTTCTGTCTTGGCATTATCGTCGTGTGGCGACTTCTTGGACGAAGGTCCTAAGACTGCGCTAACAGAAAAAGACATCTATTCTGATACTACCAAAGTGGAGTCTACCCTAAAGAAGCTATATTCCAACTGGGAAGGCACATTCAAAGACCGCCATCTCTGGGAGTGCATGGTAGGAACCGACGAAATACAATCGGGTGCTTACCAAGCTTTGATGGAAGACAACAACCGACGTGGCGCACTTGACATGTACAACGCTTTGCTCACAGCCGAGCTTTCGTATATCACAGAACCTTGGACAAATCGTTGGCCTTCTGTAGGCGAAGCTGCCAAGATTATTAATGCGCTAAAGAAAGCAGATGTAGAGCACAATAAAGATATGGCACGCATGTTTGGCGAAGCAAGCTTTATTCGTGGATGTTTGAATATGGAACTTACACTTCTCTATGGCCGTATACCTATCCTTGACATAGCAAGAGCCGACGAACTTGGTTATGGCAGAAAGCCTGAGAAAGATGTATGGCAATTCATTATCAACGATTTAGAGAATGCGGCTAAGTATTGCCCTGAGACCAACGAGGTACAGCGTGCCACACGCTATGCTGCCAACATGATGCTCGGATATGCTTATATGTCGGCACCAGAGGCTACTGGTCTTCGCGACTTCAACAAGGCTAAAGATGCGTTGCTCATAGTTGTAAATGGTCCTTTCAAACTCGTCAACTATGCCGACCTCTTCGACTATACTAAGCCAAATACCAAAGAGGCTATCTTTGAATGGCAGTTTGACCCTCAGACCAATCCTAACCAGTTGCAGTTCCAGTTAGGTTCGCGTGCAGCACAAAACTCATTTGGTGGTGACGGTTGCTACTTTGCAGGCTACGACCATGCAGTACCTACAGAATGGGCTTACAGCGATGTTGCCGACGGTGGTATTTGGGAGAATGGCGACAAGCGCAAAGAAGAGTCTATACGCTACGACTATACCTACATGGGTGTAGAAGCAAGTCTCAGCGGCTGTTTGTGGGAGAATATTGGTTCAGACCACGACGAGCTGAAACCACATATCAAGAAGTATGAAGACTATCGTACAGACCAGTTCTCTAACTTCGGCATCAACAACATGTGGAACTCTGGTAAGAACATTCCTTATCTCCGCTATGCCAACGCCATATTGCTCTATGCAGAATGTTTGAACGAGATAGGACAGACTCCTGCAGCTGTTAAGGAGGTAAACAGGGTACGTTCGCGTGCTTGGAACTTCAATCTTCCAGCCGACAAGGCCTGGAGCGAAGGTATGAGCAAAGAGCAGTTCCGCACAGACATCATGACCGAAAGAGTTCGCGAACTATTTGGCGAGCGCTGGCGCCGTTTCGATCTTGCTCGTACTGGCAAACTTGTAGAAGCAGCTAAGGCTCACAACAAGTGGACAAAACGAAGTGGAACCATACAGGCTTTCAACGCTATATGGCCTATTCCACAAACCGAGATAAATCAAAATGAGGACATCTCGCAAGATGATCAAAACGAAGGTTACAAATAGTTAGTGAACAGTTAATTAGGTATTATTAATACAACGCGTATTTTTAAGTTAGTTTCAAGGACAAGTTAGGTCTCGAGTCATTTTTTTAAGGAAAAAGATAATTATTTAGGGAAATGTGGATAAATGGGCTGGCTGCAATTATGGCGCAGCCACCCATGCTCCACTTCAATAAAAGAAAACTAAAATCAAAAAATTTATTAACTCATAAAAAACAATATACCTATGAAAGCAAAATCTTTACTTATTTCAAGCATTCTCGCATCTACAGCTATGATAGCTAATGCACAGAGCATACCTACTTACACCAAGGCCAATCTGCCTGAAGGTATAAGCGAAGGCTTCTTCCGCGGCAGTGCGGTATTTGCTGATGTAAACAACGATGGCAATATAGACCTTATAATAAAAGGTCGCGACCTTGATGGCGGTTGGACACCAAAGGTGCAGATTGTGCTCAACGACGGTACAAAGTTGGCAAGTGGTAGCACACTCGTAGAGGGTATCGACATCTACGAAAGCACACTCAACGTTTTCGACTACAACAACGATGGCAATGTAGACATATTGCTATCTTGCTATAGCACACCTATGCTGTTTAAAGGTAATGGCGATGGCACATTCACCCAGGTAGAGAACTTCAGCTTAGAAGATAATTTCAGCATCAGCGACAACGATGACAACAAGACAGCCGACCTCTACTACACAGGATTGACATTGACTGCCGACTTCAACAACAATGGATTGCAAGACATCCTGTCAAAAGATAAAGATGGCAACCCTGTTTTGTACAATAATAATGGCGACGGAACGTTTACAAAGGTAGAGAACTCTGGTTTGGTGAAACAGCGTGGTGGCACCATGGCTATTGGCGACTTCAACAACGATGGCTATATCGATGTAGCTGTTAGCGGATGGTCGGACGAGGCTGGCAACGACGCTATAGTAATTAACAAGAATAATGGCAACGGCACATTCTCGCCTGTATTATCAGAAAACTTTGTAGGCGCAGAAAAGGGTGCTGTGATGTTTGCAGATTTGGATAATGACGGGCAGCTCGATTTGTTTGTTACTGGCGAATCATGTCCTGAGGGATGGAACAAGATAGCTTATGTATTCAAGAACAATGGCGACGGTACATTCCAAGGCAAGACAGCAACTAACCTTCCAGGTATGTGTAAGGGTGGCGCTGATTGGGCTGACGTTAATGGCGACGGTCTTATTGACATCATCTATACTGGCGAGGGTGGCACCAACAATATGATTGTAGCTACCAACAAGGGTGGTTTGCAGTTTGATAGCAACGAGATTCCTCAAAACAAGATTGCTCGTAGTGGTGGTTCGGTTATGGCTTTCGACTACAACAACGATGGTATCATCGACTTGGTGGCAATGGGATACAACGACAGAAACTTCATGACTAAGCATTTCTCTGTATGGAATGGTTCGGGCGTTACAGCAAATACTGCTCCTACAGCTCCTACCGCTCTCAAAGCTTCTGATGAGGATGGCAACGTGACATTATCTTGGGATGCAGCTACAGACAAGGAGACTCCTGCCGCAGCACTTAGATATAATGTATATGTGAAGCTTAATGACGGCACATTATTCTCAAATGTTGCTGCCGACCCTGCTACAGGCAAGCTTCGTCATGGCAATGTGGATGCAGCACTCACCACAACAAGCTGCAAGCTCAACATCAAGGCTGCCGACATAGCAGAATGGGGAGTACAGACTATCGATGGTGGCAAGTTGGCAAGTGCTTTTGCTAAGGGTGGCACCGTTACTGGTATCAACAACATCAAGAACAATATCAATACCACAGCCGCAATCTACAATATTGCTGGTCAGAGCACTAAGGCTACAGCTAAAGGTCTGAACATCATCAGAGATGCCAACGGCAAGGTAAAGAAGGTAATAGTAAAATAATATATGAAGAGAACACGTTTTTTGACCATGGTTGCAACGCTGATATTTCCACCAATATCATGGGCGCAGCATAATATCAATGACGGTCAGTGGAAAATAACGTTCAATGAACAGGCAAAGACATTGACTTATAGCCAAAATGGCAAAGAGGTGGTGAAGGGTGCCTATATAGAGATACACAAGGCCAAGACCATTCACGACAACAAGGCAGAGACTTTGCTATCTACAAGCTATCCTACGGTAAGCTTGTCGAATACTGCTGTAGCCGATGCGTTTGGTAATGGCACAAAGTATACCTACACCTACTCTGGCTTAGAAGGCAAAGACAACATAGAGCAGTCGATATACATATATCCTGGCAAGAACTACTTGCTTGTGGAAGCTGCATTGGTGGCTAAAGCTGGCGAAACAAAAGCCAACTATATAGCTCCTGTTGTCAGCAAAACTGCGACAGCCTTTCTGCCTACAGATGGCAAGAACTATGTGTACGATATGCCACACGACAACGACAACTGGGTGGGATATTCAACAATACCTTTTGCGAAGGTATCTTCAACCAATCAGACTTCGTGCGAAGTGTCGGGAGCATACGATGCCATGAGCCGTATGGGACTGGTGGTAGGATCTATAGAGCACGACACTTGGAAGAGTGGTATCACCATAAAGTCGGATGGCAAAAATGCTATTAGCGAACTGACTGTTGCTGCCGGAGTGGTGAATGCAAGAACCAACGATGTGCAATTCAAAAACGACTATGTTGTTATGAATAGCCATGGTGCTGTGGCTGGCAACAAGGTTCGATCGCCACGTTTCTTCCTGGGTCTATACAACGATTGGCGCAACGGCTTTGAAGATTTAGGTGAGGCTACTGCAACACTATGTCCTAAACTCGAATGGAACGGAGGAACCATCTTTGCTTGGCAGAGTTGGGGAGGCATGGCAGACAAAGTGAACTATGCAGGAGCAGTAGATGTTGCCGACTTCTTCAAAGAGCAGATGATGCCAAAGGGATTTGTCAACGAGAATGGAGTATGCTATATAGTACTCGACTCTTTCTGGGACAACCTCAGCGATTTCCAACTACGCCTCTTTGCACAACATTGTAAAGCCAACGGACAGAAACCTGGTATCTACCACACTCCATTCTCTTGCTGGCTTGGTTCAGAAAACGACCTAAAGGCGAACTCTCCTTACAATGGCAGTAAATATAAATGGTACGACCTGGTGTTGACTGGTAATGGCAAGAAACGCAAGATAGCATCTTATGCCCTCGACCCTACTCATCCAGGGACAAAGGAATACAATCGCCAACGCTTTGCAAAATTCAAAGACCTTGGATTTGAATACATAAAGCTCGACTTCATAAACAATGGTACTCTTGAAGCTGACAGCTATTATGATCCTAAGATAACAACAGGTATGCAGGCTTATACCTACGGAATGAATTATATCTTAGAGTTTGCAAAGGATGCAGGAATGTTTGTAGACCTTTCGATAGCACCGATATTCCCAGCTAAGGGACATGCACGCCGCATATCATGCGACTGTTGGGGTGAGCTCGACAATAGCATGTACGGACTAAACAGCTTAGACTTAGGATGGTGGCTCGACCGTGTGTATTGCTACAACGACCCAGACCACTTGGTTCTGTCAAGAGCTGAAAACGACGGACAGGCTCGTATACGCTACACTATGGGAGCTATGACCGGCACAGTATTGCTTGGCGACAACTATAGTTTGAAGGGTACTTGCTTGGGCAATCAGAAGGAACGTGACCTGGCTCTTAGCATTGCTACAAACAAAGCTATAAACGATGTGGCACGAATTGGCAGATCGTTCCGCCCAGTAGAAGGCATGCTCGATGTTAGTTTCAACCGCTATCAATATAGCTATGGTGTAGACCGCGAGTTTACTCTCGACACCGACGATGCTCTTTACTATGTGGTTTTCAACTACGACAAGAGCAAGAGCTATACCAAGGCGGCAAACTTTGAGCGTTTAGGTATTGATGCCTCAAACGTGAAGAGTATTAAGGAACTCTGGAGCGGTAAGGACGTAACGTTCTCTGGCAATAGCTTCAATGTGTCAGTAGCAAAGACCGACGTTTGCCTATATCGTATAGAGAAGAAAACACCTACAGCCATCGCTGCAGTAGAGAAAGATAAGAGTAATGAGTTGTGTATAAGCTACAGTCCTGGAAGCCTTTATGTTAAGGCTTCCGAGGCTGTAGCCTCGCTATCTCTATTCAATATGCAAGGAAACCTATTGTATCAGAAAGACTATAGCTCAGAAATCTCCTCAATGTCATTGCCCATAAGTAGCAATGCAGGTGTGTATTTAGTAAAGGTAACTACGAAATCAGGAGATAAACTAACTAAGAAAATCATGATAAACTAACAACATGGTTTAACCCTAATCGGTCGTTAGGGCTTAATAAAGGATATCCATCATTCCCACCCACAGTCAAGAGCTGTGGGCGGGTATTAAAAATAATATCAGCACATGAAACTGAAACTATTTCTCTTGGCAACTATTGCCGTCTTCATGAATATTTCTTCGATGTCGGCATACGACGTTAGACATTACTCGTTTCGCCATGTGAACTATAATGTAGGACTGTCGTCGAGCAACATGAAATGTATCACAGAAGACAGCTATGGATTTATTTGGCTTGGTACAAAGAATGGCTTGCACCGTTTTGATGGTATTGGCACACGAAGATTAAGATGCTACGACTATGAAAAGATGCAAGGCAACGATAATATCAATGCCCTTTACGAAGACAAGTATAAGAATCTTTGGGTTGGCACAGACCGCGGTATCTATAGATACAATCCTGTGACCGACCGTTTCAGTTTCATGGATGTTAAAGATAAAAAGACTGGCGAATATGCCAACAACTGGATACAGGCTATTGCTGGCGACGGCAAAGGTAACGTATGGGCTTTGCTTCCTGATGTGGGAGTGTTTAGATATCATAATAATGATGTTACCTATTACTCGGTATTGCCAAATAATGGAAGTTTTAAGGAGAAGTTTCCATCAAACCTCTGTGTGGACAGAAATGGCGATGCGTGGGTGGTGACAACAGTAAAAGGCATATATAAATACAACAAGCATACCGACAGATTCGATAAGGTAATAGCAAAAGATGGTGAAACTCTTGATGGCAAATATTTTGCTCAGGCTTCAGAAGATGTAGATGGCGCTTTGATTTTTGCATCAAGCAATGGCTACCTATATCGCTACTCTACTACAAACAATGAATTTAAGAAGATAAACTTCTCGGGCGAAGGAAAGATATATCTACGTAGCTTAGAGTGTTTTGACGACGAGATATGGATAGGTACACAACATGGACTATACATCATCAATAAGCAAACTGGCAATGAGAGGTTGCTACATCAGGAACCTCTAAATAATTTTAGTCTTTCTGACGACATAATATATTGCATATACAAAAGCCGAAATGGAGATGCATGGCTCGGAACATCGTATGGCGGTGCTGACTATATGACTCGAAAGAAATTTGGATTTCAAGCCTATGGTCAATGGTCAGGACTGGCAGGAAGAGTGGTAAACGGACTAACGCAAGCTCGCGATAATAGTATATGGATAGGTACTGAAGACGATGGATTGTTTAAATTGAATCCACAGACTGGAGGCATAACAAAAGTACCAAACAACAAATTTCCTTCTAATTCGGTGCTTATGCTCAATTCGTATAGAGGCAACGTGTATGCAGGTTTCTCGCGTGGAGGACTAATAGAAATCGATGATGAAGGAAAAGAGCATTCTATGCTCAATATAGCAGAATCAGACAATAGCGTTTACTCATATCTGAGAGATAGTCGTGGCAACGAATGGGTAGGCTTAGGCTACGCTTTCTATCGTAGAGATGCAGGAAAGAAAGAGTTTGTGAGAGTAAACGAAACTGGATTTAACTGGATTTTCAATATCTTCGAAGCTCACGATGGTACGATATGGATTGCTACCATGGGCAATGGTATATGGAAATATACTCCATCTACAGGTAAATTCAAAAGCTATATCTATGGCGACAATTCTCAAAGCGGACTACGATCTAATAGCATTAGCGCATTTATGGAAGATAGCCGTGGCAACATATGGGTATCGACAGACCGCGGAGGCATAAGTCGCTACGACAAAGAAGAAGATAGATTCACTACATTTGGCATAGCAGAAGGACTGCCAGACGATGTGGTGTACAACATATTGGAAGACCGACATGGAAATCTATGGTTTGGTACGAACAAAGGTTTGGTAAAATTCAATCCAGAGCGTAAATCCGTGAAGCTCTTTACTGCTAAAGACGGTTTGCCAAGCAATCAGTTTAACTACAACTCTGCCATAAAGGGCAACGATGGCTTGTTTTATTTTGGTGGCATAGGTGGCATTGTGGTTTTCGACCCTGAATTAGAATCGGCTTATGCTACTCCTCTTTCTATATACATCACTCAGCTAATGGTGTATGACAAGGAGATGACAACAAGCTCAGAGGGATCGCTTTTGGAACGCAATATAATGTTTACAGAAAAGTTGGAACTACCTTACGACAAGGCTTCGTTTTCTGTGAATGTAGTATCGCCCGACTTTAGCGTTGGCGGCAATGGTACTTATAGCTACAAACTGGAACCTGTGAACAAGGAGTGGATGCGAATGAGCGACAACAAGCTTTCGTTTGCAAATCTTCCGCCTGGTAGCTATAAGCTATGTGTGAAAGTGGAAAACCATGGGCAGACAGCTGAAAAGGAATTGGAGATTGTGATAACTCCTCCTTGGTGGCAGTCGACATGGGCGTATATGGCTTATACCTTATTATTATTAATAGCCATAGCTTATTGGTTCCGCTGGTATCGTGGACATAAAGAGAAACAACTAAAGGAAAGACAACGACTCTTTACTATTAACAAAGAGAAGGAGCTATATCAAAACAAGGTTAACTTCTTCACCGAAGTGGCTCACGAGATTCGCACTCCTCTAACATTGATAGATGCCCCATTAGAGGCTATCGAAGAGATTGGAACAAAAAACAAGACTATAGCTAACTATCTGAAGATTATGCGTCAAAACACCAAGCGACTGCTTAATCTTACTGGTCAGCTACTTGACTTCCAGAAGTTGGGTTCTAACAGATTGACTCTAAAATATGAGAATGTAGACATCGTGGCTTTGGTAAACGAAACCATCGACCGTTTTGAACCTACGATCATTTTGCGAGGCAAAACATTAGAAAAGGATATCTGCGAGAAAGAACAGATAATAGCCTCAACAGACAAAGAGGCTGTGACAAAGATTCTGAGCAACTTGCTAAATAATGCATTAAAATATGCACGCCACAAGATAAGCATTAAGCTAAGCACAGACAACGCTTGCTTTATGGTGAGCGTGACCAGCGATAGCGACAAGATAATCAAAGAAGAGAAAAAGCGTATCTTTGAACCTTTCTATCAGATTGACAAATCGAATAATGGAGAGAATGGCGTTGGCATTGGTTTGCCTTTGTCGCTATCATTGGCACAACTGCTTGGTGGCATATTGATGCTCGAAGAAGATGATAAGAAAGAGAACACGTTTGTGGTGAAAATACCTATCAACAAAGAGGGTATCGAACACAACAACATGCAAACTTTGGAATCGCCCGACTATGTGCTTGAAGAAGACTCCAACCAAATAAAGGAGGAAGCAAGTGGCTACGCGGTACTTATAGTAGAAGACAACGATAGTATGCGCAAGTTTCTCGCCGACCAAATAAGTCAATCGTTTACTGTAGAGACAGCTTGCAACGGCAAGGAGGCAATAGCAAAGTTGGAAGCAAGCAGGATAGACATCATAGTTTCTGACGTGATGATGCCAGAGATGAATGGTTTTGACCTTTGCAGAACTGTGAAGACAGACTTGAATCTCTCGCATATACCATTTGTCTTCATTACTGCCAAGAACGACCTTGAAAGCAAGATTAACGGTTTGAAGCTTGGAGCGGAGGCTTATATCGAGAAGCCTTTCTCGATAAAGTATTTCCGCCAGCTCATACAGTCGCTGTTGGATAATCGACGTCGCGAACGAGAATCATTCCAAAAGAAGCCTTTCTTCACAGTAGACAACATGCACATGCCTAAGGCTGACGAGGAGTTTATGCACAATGTGACAAAGATTATCGAAGAACATGTAGGCGAAGAAGACTTTAACGTGGAAACTATGTCAAGTCTATTGTGTATGAGTCATTCAAGCTTACTAAGAAAAATCAAGGTGGTGTTCAACATGTCGCCAAGTGAGCTTATACGAACAGTAAAACTGAAAAAGGCGGCAGAGCTAATCCAAGAGGGTAAATATCTCATTGGCGACATCTGCTTTATGGTGGGTATATCTTCGCCATCATATTTCAGCAAGATATTCTTCGCACAGTTTGGCATCAGCCCTAAAGACTTCGAAAGACAAAATCGCCAAAAGCAGCAATAGGCAAACAACAGATAAATGAAATAAACTAATAACAACTAAAAATAAAAGCTATGAAGATTTTTAAGAAACAATTCCTAACATTATTCATGCTGGCATCGGCAGGGATGGCTTTTGCTAACCAACAGATTGTTGTAGCTACCGACAACACAAGTTTGGTATTTACTGTGGGTGACGATGGCCGACTATACCAAAGCTACTTCGGCGAGAAACTTCTCAACGAGAGTGACTATGCCAACCTTCCTTTGGGCAAAGAGGCATATATGACTCATGGTATGGAAGACTATTTTGAGCCTGCGCTTCATATTAACCATGCTGATGGCAACACATCTACTTTGTTGGAATACAAACGCCATGAGACAAAAACTCACGACGGATACAAGGAAACAGTAATATATCTTTCTGATCCTGTGTATGCATCTGAGGTTGCGCTTCACTATGCTGCATTTGGCAAAGAGAATGTGTATAAGGCATGGTCAGAGATTAAAAATGGCGAGAAGGGAAACATAGTATTGGAGAAATATGCTTCGTGCATGCTCAACTTCTATCAACCTAAATATTTCCTCACACAGTATGATGGCGACTGGGCAAGCGAAGTGCGCAAGTCTACTCAAGAGCTTCTTTTCGGCAAAAAGGTGATAGACACTAAGTTGGGTACACGTGCCAACATGTTTACATCGCCTTTCTTCCAACTATCGTTCAACAACGAAGCTACAGAGAATGCAGGCAAAGTGTTGGTGGGAACATTGGCTTGGACGGGCAACTTCCGTTTTACTTTCGAAGTTGACAATAAAGGCTATCTGCGCATAATAAGTGGCATCAACCCTTATGCTTCGCAATATGCTATAAAGAGAGGTGAGAGCTTCAAAACTCCTGAGTTTATCTTCACTCTTAGCAATAAGGGTACTGGATATGCAAGCAGAAACTTGCACGACTGGGCACGCAACTATCAGATAAAGAATGGTAAGGGCGAACGCAACACATTGCTCAACAACTGGGAGGCTACTTATTTCGACTTTAATGAAGATAAGCTCGTAAACCTTATTGCTGACGCTAAGAACTTAGGCGTTGATATGTTCTTGCTCGACGATGGATGGTTTGGTAACAAATATCCGCGCCATAGCGACACTCAAGGTTTGGGCGATTGGCAAGAGACTGCCAACAAACTGCCTAATGGCATTGGCAAGCTTACTGAGGAAGCTAAGAAACAGGGTGTGAAGTTTGGATTGTGGATAGAACCAGAGATGGTGAATCCAAAGTCGGAACTCTATGAGAAACATAAAGATTGGGTGATTAGATACCCTAACCGCAAAGAGTATTACTTCCGTAACCAGATGGTGCTCGACCTTAGCAATCCTAAGGTGCAGGATTATGTATATGGCATTGTGGACGGACTGCTCACCAAATATCCTGGCATTGCCTACTTTAAGTGGGATTGCAACAGCCCTATCACAAACATCTATTCTGCCTACGAGAAGAATGAGCAGAGCAGATTGTATATCGACTATGTGCGTGGACTATACAAGGTGTTGGACCGCATAAAGGCTAAATATCCAGAACTACCAATGATGCTTTGCTCAGGTGGTGGCGGACGTACCGACTACGAGGGACTGAAATACTTCCAGGAGATGTGGCCAAGCGACAACACAGACCCTACAGAGCGACTATTCATACAATGGGGCTATTCGCAGGTGTTCCCTACCAAGGTGCAATGTGCACATGTTACAACATGGAACAAGGATGCAGGCATAAAGTACAAGGTTAATGTTGCCATGATGGGTAAACTCGGTTTCGACATAAATCTACACGACATCTCTGCCGACGAACTGAAATACTGCAAGAGATCTATTCAAGAATACAACAGCCTGAAACCAGCTATCCTTGATGGTGACCAATATCGTTTGGTGTCACCTTATGAGGGCAATCATGCAGCAACAATGTATGTAACAAAAGACCAGAAAGAGGCTGTGGTATTTGCTTTCGATATCTATCCACGATTTGCAGAAAAGCTATACAACGTTGTTATGCAAGGCCTGAATGCTTCGGCAACTTACAAGGTGGAAGAAATCAACCGTATGGATGGCACGCAGGGCGAAATAAAGGAATACTCTGGCAACTACCTCATGACAATAGGTTTGCCTATGTTTACAGAGTCAAAGCTTGCAAGCAAAATCTTTAAGGTTAGCATGAAATAAAGCTTTTAAGCATTACAAGTATACAAAACATACAAAACGAATAAAGGTAGAACCCTCATCAAGTTCTACCTTTTTCGTTTATATCAAACAAAAGTTCCTCATAAAAATGTAGTGATACAGCAAAAAGTTCCTCATAAAAATGTAGTGATACAGCAAAAAGTCCCTCATAAAAATGTGGTGACATAACAAAAAGTCCCTCATAAAAATGTAGCAATACACTAAAAAGTCCCTCATAAAAATGTATTGATACAGCATAAAGTTCCTCATAAAAATGTAATAATGTCAGCTATCTTTCTTCATCCGCTTCATTTCATACATTCATACTATCATTTCATACAAGCTATAGTTTTTTCTTTTTCCATATAGATGCGAAGTCTTATCTTTGCCCCCATAAAAAAGATATGAAGAAAGTATATTGTGGGTCTAATGATACTTTGCAAAGTAATACGTGATACTTTGCAAAGTATCACGTAATACTTGGGCAAGTATCACGTAATACTTTTTTAGGGGTCATTTTTCGCCTTTGTATCAAAAAAGATACTGAAAAAGGTGTTACATTCAAAATATTTTGATTACCTTCGCAGCCAGATACCCATTCTGCTCACGCCGAGTTGATGCTTTCTCTCTTAGAGAGAAGGTTGAAACGAGGACTTGGGAGGGAGATGTATCGCGACATAATATAAAGTGCGTTTACTATGCGCTTAGTTCTTGATGAACAGAAACCTGGCAGTTTCAAAATCTTATCAAAGACTATGCAGCGGTAGATGCTCTCGGGATGTGTATATTCACATCTCTGTACTGATGTGGCACCCTACGAAAGTAGGGTGTCCGATTCGGTATAGGGATAAGTGTATCATATCGGCGTGGGCTTCGAAGTTGTTCGTTTCGATAAGATGGGCTTGCCAGGGCCTCTGTTCATGAAGCGAACAACGGGTAAGTTCACGCTAACTTTTTATTGTGTGTTAACCAATTGTTTCACATTAAAAAGTACGATTATGGTACAACTAAAATTAAAAAATCCAATATTGCATTTTACAAGTTTCAATGTATTAAAGAGTATCATAAAAGATGATGGATTGCATTTTTGGGCAACTCGGTATGATTGTATGAATGATCCTCTAGAATATAAGTGGTTGTATGAGCCATTAAAAGAAAAAATTGCCAAAGATAATCCAACTCTTCAAGGGCAAGTAGATTTTTTGTATGAGATATTCCCTTATGTCATTTCTTTCTCGGGTGCATCTAATCATCAATATTTATGGGAAAAATATGGTCAAGACGGTCATGGAGTATGCTTGGTTATGAATAGGAAGATAATGCAACCAACAGTTCAATCATTTATAAAAGATGGCGATTATTTAGCTGATGTTAAATATGCTACAGAGCAAGACAAGATAGAAAAACTATCTGAGGCTACATTAGAATATCGTATGAAAGGCTATGGGACGGCTAATAATAGTGAAGAGTTTGTTGATGAGATAGCCTGTTGTCCTTTTGTGAAATGTGAAGAATGGAACAAAGAGGAAGAGATACGCTATATAAGAATACGTGAGCGCAATATGCATGCTTCATATTCTAATTCAAAGAAAGATTGCGTGTTTTCGTATCCTGAGGATACTAGTAATGTAAAGTATCGGAATCGTAATGGTAAGCAGATTCCTTATTTGGATATTGCACTACCGAAGTCGTCTTTGGAAGGAATAGTAATAGGCAAACACTTGGATTTTAAAGCAACTAAAGGTGAAATCAAAACATTATTACAACAAACTGATTATCAGAAGATATCCATAGATTATTCAAAATATTAATAAATAAATTAGTGATTATGAGAACATTTACTTTTAAAGGGCTGTTTTTAACAGCTGTATTTATGTTGCTTGGTTGTTTATCAATTCAAGCTGCTGCTGAAGATTTGATAACAGGGCAAATCACCATCAAGTTGGATAAGGCCGGTACTCTACCTGAAAAAATCGAAAGTAGTAAGAAGTATAAAATTACTAATCTAAAGATTGTTGGCGAGATAAATGGCACGGATTTACGAATGATTCGTGAGATGGTTGGATGTGATTATGAAGGTAATATAACTGAAGGAAAGCTATCTGTGTTAGATTTGTCTGAGACAAAGATAGTAGTAGGAGGGGATTATTATTATAATTCTTCTAAGGGTGGTATTTATACTTCTAATGATGAAATAGGTGATTTCGCCTTCTGGAATTGTAGTGGTTTAACTAGTTTAACTCTTCCTGCTAACCTTATCGAGATAGGTAGAAACTCCTTTATGAATTGCAGTGGTTTAACAAGTTTAGCCCTCCCTGCAGGTATTACCAAGATTGGATGTTTGGCTTTCTTAGATTGTTCTTCATTGACGTCTCTTGAGATTCCTAGCAGTGTTAAAACTATTGGGGAAGGTGCTTTGGGGAGATGTTTTAGTCTTTCGAATATTGTTTGTCTTCCAATAGTTGCCCCTTCAATTTTCCCTGACGAAAATTCATACAATAGTAATCCAATAATTTGCGAAAAAGAACTTAAAGCAAAAATAACATTGGTTGTTCCTTTGGAAGCTTCTGGCTACACGACTGGAGAATGGAGCTTATTTAAAAAGCCTGATGAAATTCGTTTAACAGATACTCAATGCAGTATTGCAAATCTGGCTTGTTGTCCTATTGGTAATTTTTCATATTCGCGCACCCAGATGAAATCTGGTAGCTATGCAACTTTCTGTTTGCCATTTGATACCAATTTAAGTGAGGTGTCAGATAAGTTTGAGGCTGTTTATATTCCAAATCAGACCGCACTTTTGAATGCTGATGGCAAGTTGATTCTATTGTTGCAAAAGTATGATAAAAATGCGAGTCTTGCAGCAGGGCAAGCTGTTGTTGTAAAATTGAAGAGTGGTGTAACTGATGTAGCATTCTCTAATAATAAGTTGATGATGGTTGAGTCGGATGTTATGAAAAATTCTGAACCAACATCTTTGCATGTTTTTGATTGGAATGGAAATTCAGGAGCACTTCTTGAAAATACGGACGTAAAAGTAAGCTTTGGTGGTACTTTGACAAGCATGACTGGAAAGGGCAGCGAATATGAAACCTTCAACAGTAACGGATCATTTGGACCAACAAAAAGCGGAGTGGTAAAAGCCTTCCGTGCATACGTTTTGAAAGAGAATGCTGCAGCAAATAGCAAAATAAAGAGCATTTCTTTAGGCTTAGAGGACGATAGCGAAACTACTGGCGTGAAAATGATATCTATTCCTGTAGAGAACAAACAAGGTGATGATGTCTATACCATCGATGGTCGCCTCATTAATAATACGGGCGACATAGAGGGATTGCCAAGTGGTATTTATATCAAGAATCATCAGAAAATTTATGTAAAATAAGATTTATACAAGACAATTAAAAATGGAAAAGAAAGAGTATTTAAAACCAAATGTAGAAATTCTCTTGTTAGAGAGCGAGTGTACAATTCTTGCAGGTTCTGATTCTTTAGGAACAGAGACCGATAGTGGCGATAATGCTGCAAAAGAAAATAAATTTGATGACTTTTCAAATAGACTGTTCGAAGATGATGAGTTTTAAGTTTATGACAAAGTAAAAAAGCAATAAGAGGGTGTGTCAAAATTCACACCCTCTTTTAAAATATCACAAAGCCCGAACT
>ERZ1034976.423-NODE-423-length-39675-cov-26.312771_pt1 | contig 39675 bp, 39 predicted proteins | sample MGYA00520623_ERZ1034976 | MGnify/ENA primary metagenome ERZ1034976 (study PRJEB33766, sample SAMN09781774) | gut metagenome | biome: gut microbiome | host: Homo sapiens | place: Madagascar | study: EMG produced TPA metagenomics assembly of the PRJNA485056 data... | reverse complement strand
AATGTTCAATTCAGTTGTTTGCTTTCCTAATTAAGTTTTCGGACAGCCTCCCCCAAAAAAATAGGGGTTGGATGCTTACGCTTCATCTGCGAAATCCCAGCCCGCATAGGGCAAAAATCTGTGGAATTCCGTGAAATCTGTGGGACTAATAAACAGCAAAGAAGAAAATCTGCGTCATCTGCGAAATCTGCGTGACCAAACTCCAGCCCAAATAGGGCTTCAAGAAAAGAAGATTCCGAAAGATTACCTCCTGTGTTTAAGTCTCCAGAAGAAGTGCCATACCCTAAAGAATGGTTCACTCATAGCCTCAGCAGGAAAATACCTCACGAGCCTCATATCCCGATACACCCTTTGGAGATTATGCCCCAGCTTTGATCTCCCAAAGCGATTCCGGGCATCATGCCTTCCGAAATTCCCGGCCTCCAGCACCTCATTCAGCACAAACCTCCCATACTCCTCATTCGGAGGAACAATAAGCCGAGAGGCAGGCAAGCCGAACACCTCCTGCATTATATACATGATACCCCCGGCAAACTTCCACAATCCCAACTCCTTCAATTCCTCCTGCACCCTACCGATAGCAGCAGCAAAAGAAGAAGAACTGGCAGCAAAAGAAGAGTTAGCAACAGAAGAAGAGCGAGCAACAGTAGCTGAAGTGACAGTAGAAGCAGTATCAGAAGTCGTATCCCACTAACATCCCGGCGGTCCCATCCCGTACAATCTGGCGTAGACCTTTGATGGTCCGCCAACCTTAGAGCGTAGCGGTTCCGAGCACCGAGTAGGGCGGTTTCCTCCCTCGCTCCTGAGGGTGAGAGGGTCGGGGTGAGAGGTGGAGCCCTCTTTAAGGGTAAAGAGGGACGGGGTGATTTTCGAAAAATATCACCTAAATATTTTTAGGAAAAAATCCTTTTAGTACTCAAAAGGACTTTCAAAGTCCTTCAGCACCGCATGCTTCGTATCCTTTTCCGAAAGATTAGCATGTTCCGTAGGAATGCGCCAATCAATCCCAAGAGATTCATCCAAGATTGAGATACCACCATCAGCCTCAGGGTGATAGAAGTTATCACACTTATACTGAAATACAGCAGTTTCAGACAACACAGCAAAGCCATGAGCAAAACCCTTAGGAATAAAGAACTGACGATGATTATCCTCCGTCAGTTCCACCGCTACATGCTTACCGTATGTCGGCGAACCCTTGCGGATATCCACGGCAACATCCAGTACTCTACCCTTCACGCATCTCACCAGCTTGCTCTGGGTAAACGGAGGTCTCTGGAAATGCAAGCCACGCATCACACCATAACTGCTCATGCTCTCATTGTCCTGGCAGAACTCCACCTTGTAGCCCACCAATGGCTCCACCTTCTCTTTAAACTCTCGCTCGCTGAAGCTCTCGAAGAAATAGCCACGAGCATCTCTAAACAGGCGAGGCTCAATAATGAGCACGCCTTCAATATCAGTCTTTATTACATTCATCTTTCTATCTATATCAATAACCCAATTTGAATATGCTTCTTATTTGTGGATGATTCTCCATCCATAATGCCACACTCTAAAGATCGGTTCCCAAAGAGCCATTTCTGGATAACTACCAACCATTCGCATAATTCGCTTTAACTTCCAAATACCATGTTTGATGGTTCCTCCATTCTTTAAATCTGCACCACGAGTATCATATTGACCAAAGTTGCCACTTTGCATTATCTCATCCAAAAGAATTCTTCCCTCTTTCTCGTCAGGCTCACATATCATATATTCATGAGGCATCACAAACACCTCCTGTAACACCCACATGATTGCTGCAGAGAATTTTCCCATACCAAAACTTTGCAATATCGACAGCACATTATCTTCTTTCCCTTCGTCCTTCCATTTTTCAAGAACAAAATAATAGTCCAACAACTGCCTCATCCCCAATCCTTCATCAAAGTAATGACTGAAGAGATGGCTCATTTGATATACAACATTCACAGATGAAGGAGGAATAGAAAAGCCTTTCTGACACCTATTGCTCATACAGGCTTCCTTTCTGCTCGCAAACCATTTCTGAATAAGATAATTACGATAAGGCGAAACCAGGAATCGTGGACGATAATGCACCTCAACTTCTATATTGGAGTTCCACAACATATCGATATGAAGATAATTGGGGCCAACTTGAGAGTTTCCTTTCCCTTTCACATAGCCAATCACCTTCTTCTGAACATTTCCACCATTCTTAGGAGATGCCCATAAATCAATGTCACCAGGTTGACGACGATTTCGAATTTCTTTTGGATAATTCAGAAGATTACCTTGCCCCTTTAACACGCAAGTGTCAAAGCCATCTTTGTCAAAAGCTTCACTCACCTCCTTGCAAGCTTTGGTCATCTCGATATTTCGTTTCTCTATTTGCAATACAACTCCATACCATGACAACATCAAATCCTTTGGACATGAGCCAATCTTCTCTAATGCAGAAAAGCCAATACCAAGTAATGCCTGTTTCCTGCAAAAAGAATAAAATTTCATCCACTCCCCAGGAGAAACATCCAGCAAGTTGCCATCATGTTTACCAATGGCAACTTGCAATAAATCAAACATCTTCATGGAATAAACATCAGCTGTTATTTAGCCTTTCTAGCCTTATTGCTCAAATAAATAGGGCGATAAGTATTATATAGAAAATTAACGATATATGCTAATAATCCTTGTGGAATAGCATGAACCAGACCATGTATAAACTTTTGTTTGGAGGTACGTTTATCCTTATCCAAATCTGTCCATCCAATCATCTTCATGTACTTTCTGAATTCGCCAGCCATTGGATGTTCAGAATTCTCAACCCATGGTCGGCTAATCATATAGAAGTTATTGGTGTAATGAATTATCTTAGGATTCTTTTTTGCCACTTCAACTTCTTCTGGTGTATAGAACAATGTTGGTTTTCTCCATCTAATAAGATTCTTGTAGGAAAATGCATAGAATAGGGTATAGGAATTATACTCAGCAGGCAGTTTGATGATTCTACCACGACAAACAGAATTCAACAAAGTCTGTTCTACAAAGAATACATTACCATTCAAACCTTGAATGATTTTCTTAAACTTCTCTTCTACACCACTTTTTCTCCAAGCATCCATGTTATAGAGAAACATACCGGCATTGCAATAAATATCCCCATCTTCCATCATGAAATGATTCTTGAATGCCTTTACATTCACACAGTCAGCAACACCTGCCAAAAGATTATCACCCATATCTATGTTCCACATCTCAGACAAGTCACCCAACACCAAGGTATCACTATCCATACAAAGCACCCTATCCACTGACTCCGGTATAACTCTTGTCATGCAGAGTCGCATCCAGGTACGCCCCATTTGGTATTTATCCTTAAAGTCATACTCGAAACACTCATTTGGTGTTGGAGATTCAATATAGATAAATTTTCGGCCATACTTACCCTCAATGATATTGCGCAAGAATTGCTTATTCGTTTCTGTAACCTCATCACCCACCAAGTAAATCGTAATAGATTCAAAACTCTTATTGTTTTCCAACAAAGAAGTCATGGTAGTTGCAGCGACCTTAGCAAAAGCATCGCTGCAAAAATATAGTACGTTCATGTTCATCTTATTTCATTATTAGATGATGTTTTTCAAATCATTTATCATATCCTCAATAGTGATTTTATTCTCCTTGAGAATCTCACTGGCATTAAATCGATCTATAAACTCCTTTTTTAAGCCATAGTTCATGACTTTCATGGCAGAAGGACCATAGAAAGACGCAATCTTTTGACCATAGCCACCATCCAGCACACCATCTTCCATAGTAAGGACTACCTGATGATTTTCTTTCAAGGAGTTCAGTAACTCCACATCCAATCCTGTTATATATCTTGGATTAACCAACGTTGGAGCAATTCCTATTTCCTTCTCAATATGATCACATAGTTCTTCTCCTAACTGATAGAAATCTCCCAAAGCAAAGACTGCAATATTACCACCTTTTCGAGTAACAAGATTTTTATTCAAATCACTATAATCAGAATCCACTTTTTCTGTTACATGATGTACTCCATTACGTGGTATTCTGATTGCTACTGGATATTTGTTCTGTTCGATACTCCAATCAAGCATTGCTAGATATTCCTCGCAATTAGTAGGTACCAGATATACAAGATTAGGGATATTTGACATCATCGGAATATCAAAGATACCTAAGTGGGTAACATCATTCGGTCCCCAAACAGAAGCATTTCTTACCAATAAAGTAGCAGGGCATTTATTGATACACAAATCCTGTGAAATCTGATCGTATGTACGCTGGAAGAAACTGGAGAATGTTGCGAAAACTGGCTTTCCTCCATTTCTTGCAATACCGCTTGCCATAGCAACGGCATGCTCTTCAGCTATGCCAACATCCACAAACTGTTTGCCAGCTTGCTCTCTTTTTTCCTTAGTAAAACCAATAGTCAAAGGCACTGCAGCAACCAAAGCAACCACTTTAGGATCCTTTTTCATCTTGTCCAACAGATAATCACAAACGATATTATCGTAGTTTTCACCTGTCATCTTACGTCTTGTCTCGCCGGTCTCTGGATAGAAAGCAGGTCTCCAATGCCAGTTTTCTCTATCCTCTTCCGCTAAAGAAAAGCCACAACCCTTTTGAGTATGAATATGAACAACTACAGGATGCTTGGCATCTTTCACAGACTCAAATACTTTTATCAATGGTTCTATGTCGTTACCATTATCAATGTAATGATAGTCGAATCCAAGACATTTAAATATATTATTTTCTGCTTGTCCGTTAGTTTCTCTCAGCTTTGCCAGATGAGGATAAAGACCACCATGGTTCTCAGCAATAGACATATCATTGTCATTCACAACAATAATCATGTTAGTTCCTAAAGAACCGACATTGTCAAGTCCTTCATAAGCTTCACCACCACTAAGAGAACCATCGCCAATAATAGCCACAATATTTTCCTTACCACCAACCAAGTCACGTGCCTTGGCCAATCCACATGCCAAACTGACAGATGTGGAGGTATGCCCCACGTTAAAGAAATCATGCTCACTCTCTGCAGGGTTAGTATAACCAGATACATCCTTGTAATGAGTCTCATCCAAAAAAGCATCCTTACGACCTGTTAAGATTTTATGAGCATAGCATTGGTGAGACACGTCGAATACGAACTTGTCCTTTGGAGAATCAAAGACATAGTGCAAAGCTATAGTAGCCTCAACCATTCCAAAATTAGGTCCAAAATGTCCACCACACATGCTCATTTTCTCAAGCATGACTGTTCTTATTTCCGATGCTAATACGGATAAGTCCTTGATGTCAATTTTCTTCACATCAGCAGGACCATTTATATGATTCAAATAATTCATTTCTTCAAATATTCTTTCATTGTTTTATATATACCATCTTCTATGCTCGTAGAGATAGCCCAGCCTGTCGCTTTAATTTTTTTGTTAGACAGACGTAAACCTTCCTTTCGCTCTTGCCCTTGCTCCTTAAAGGTTACTTTCACATGAGAATCAGAAATCAACTTATTGGCATTCTTCGCAATAAGTTCTGCCATTTCATCTACAGCAGCATAATTTCCCATATCCCCATCGGAAGAAATATTATAGACTTCTCCAACCTTGCCTTTATTGCACAAATGGAGCAAACCATCTACAGCATCCTCCACAAATATATTATCACGACGAGACAAGCCCGACTTATTCATAACAATATTCTCACCAGCTAAAGCTTTATTGATAAATTCATAGAAAGCAGTCTTTGCAGGATGTTTAGAATATCCATATACATAACTGAAACGCACAACAAGCACATCCACTAGATGCTGTTTGTGATAAGCATTAGCAATCACCTCCACCATTCTCTTCGATTCTGAATAAGGTGCATTAGGTGCATCTATACTATCAGCAATGCTAGTCTCAGTTTCATAAGCTACATGATTAGGAACATCTACAGAATATACCGTTGCGGAAGAGAACACAATCATCTTGCCATGCCCTTGATTTCTCAAATATTCCAAACAATTGATTGTTCCAGACAAATTGGAATCAATCACATCCAAAGGACGTGTTTTAATAATTTCTCCTGAAATGGGACTTGCTGCATGAAATATAAAATCCACAGCTCCAAACTTTTCTGGAATAGGTTTGGATATATCATGCTCTACACACATCAACTTACCCCGACTAGAGTTATCTGAAAATGTAGAAGACAATTTTGCCATTGAGCGACCTAAGGCTAGCACCGTTGTCCCATCTACAGTCAATAATTTATCTACAATATGAGAGCCAATAAGACCTGTGGCTCCTGTAATAAGAACTGTCTTGTTTTTAAAACTATCTAAATTCATTAGAATATTGCATTAGTCTTCTTACGTGAGCACACAGAGTTATCTTTTTCTAAAGAGATTGCCCTCCGTCAATGGTCAAAACAGCTCCATTGACATAGGAAGCATCGTCAGAGACAAGGAAATTTGCAACTGCTGCCACGTCTGCAGGTTCCCCAACTTTTCCCATAGGGATTTCCTTGGCATACCTTGCTTCATCAAAATGCTTGAAGAGAGGAGTTCGAATTACTCCTGGACAAATTGCATTAAAACGATAATCTTTTCCGTATCTCTTTGCAAGAAGTTTGGTTATTTTTATGATTGCCGCCTTTGAGGCAGAATAAAGATAGCTCTGACCAGCAGTATAAGAATCTAGGCCTGCTACAGAAGCATTGTTTAATACACAACCACCATTGCTTAAAATCGGCAAGAATGCTTGAGTCATCATCAAGGTACCATTAACATTGGTATCTACGATTGACAAACAACTACATCTTTCTATTTCGCCTAATCCAGGAGTAACAGGAAAGACACCAGCATTATTAACCAAAATGTCAATATGCCCATATTTTTCCTTTACTGTCTCTACCGCTTTTGCTATCGAACTATCATCAGTAATGTCTAAATAACAGAAAGAAGATTTCCCCCCATATCGGTTTATATCTGCTATTATTTTAGCACCTTTTTCTGCATTTCGCCCAGCAACAACAACTATGGCACCTGCCATAGCAAAACGTCTTGCACAAGCCTCTCCTATACCAGAGGTTGCACCTGAGACAAAAGCGATTTTATTTGTTAAGTCATTCATTTACAATTTATTTAATCGATTATACAATTCTTTATTTATTCTCGGTTCTAAGTCCTGTATATCTCTGCCTCGTGGCAAAGATGGAGTTAACGTCTGATTCTCAGATATTGACAATTCTAAAAACAGAGGCTTATCAATAATTGGGAATGAATGGTATTCATCAATCCTCAAATAAACCATTCTATAAGCCTCTGCCACAATAGAAAACTTTGGAGATCCATATCCGCTTTCTTCTGTAGTATGCAAGCTATACCTATAGCCTGCTATAGCCTCTCTATCCTTTATCATACCAGAAGAGGAATTATTGAGAAGTACAATTGCTATTGGAAGATGATGTTGTGAAATATACTGCAACTCTTGAATATTCATTTGAACACCTTGGTCACCAACGAAAGCCACAACAGGCTTTTTCGTAGCATAATAAGCTCCAATTGCTTTTCCCAGTGCATTACCTAATGCACCAAAAGACTTAGAATACAAGGTTCTGTTAGCAATACCAGCATAGACACATGCTTTTGACATCCAAAATTCATTGTTGCCCACATCATTTACAATGATGCAATCTTTTGGTAATGTCTTCAGCAGCTTGCTTAGCAAAAGAACGGTTTCATTCACATCTTCGTCTTTCAATTGTTTTTTTAGCGTTTTACAGACCTCTAACCATTCCTTATGGTTTCCATAATCAGTATCAGTCATAGCCAAAGCAGGAACCAAGGAAGCCATATCCACTTGTTTTCCAGCCAACATCTGAGGATGCTTATTCAATTCTCCATCATCTATATCAAAACGGAGGAATTTGGCATGCTCTATAATCTTACTATAACTTAGCGAATGAGATGGAAAATAAAGGCGATTACCCAAGGATACCACTAAATCTGCCTTTGATAAAATAAAGTTAGCATAGCGAATACCATGACTTCCCACGTAACCATAGTAATATTCCTGATTTCTGACGATATTATGACAATACCTACTTGACAAGACCGGAACACCTGCTTTTTCTATAAAACGGTTAATGGCATCATTAGTTGCACTTTGGTTGATACCATCACCCAACAAAATTACAGGACGTTTGGCTGATTTTATTTCAGAACAAATTAATGATACATATTTTTCTGTATCAATATGCTCAACCTGATGATGAACAGATGCAGAAGAAATCATTTCTTTTTTGAAAAGACTTGCAGCTATATCAAGAAATACAGGACCCTTACGTCCATCCTTGGCTATCTGGCATGCTTTCTCCAAACTTATCGAAATTTCTTCAATATCATCTATACGTTTGGCATATTTAGTAATGTTTCTAACCATACCACATGTATCCATGTCTTGGTCAGCAACAAGACGACAACCTTCTGGAAGTGTAGCAGCACTATGAGCTGTAATAAACAGTACAGGTATGGAGTCATAATAAGCATCAGCCATAGCTGTCAACAAGTTGGTAAAGCCAGGTCCTTTAGTTGCATAAGCTACCCCTAGTTTTCCACCAGCCTGTGCATATCCACAAGCAGCAAAGCCTGCACATTGCTCATGAAAACTAAGATGAGGAGTAATACCTTCCGTAGCATCAAGAGCATACATTAATTCCAGAATCACTCCACCAGGAATACCGAAGGCATCGGTAATACCTTGTTTTTGCAGATATTGCGCTATATATTCGCTAACTTTCATCACGCAAAAGATTTATTTGTTATTTTCGAGAATACTCTCCAAATCCTGTGGAGTAAAACGCATTCTGTTTGCATCTGGCATTTCTCTCAAAATCTTGTTCATCTGTCTGAATGAAAGATGATACTTGTTGCGCATCATCAAACCATATTTATAAGCTGTTTTATAAACAGCAGGCAACAATCGAGCAACAGAATATCCCCACAAGTCATCAGGAATCATTTCATTATCAAGCACATCGCTGACATCCAGAACTGAGTCATAGTCATAATTCTTACCATAATTTTCATTCAAATAAGGTATAATCAATTCTGTCTGTAGATTTCCAGCACCTTGTCCCATACCAGTAGCACAAGAATCAATGATGACGTCGCGGTGAGAGTCAATATTCAAGAAATACTGCACATTCGAGAATGCTAAATTCATATTATTATGGGCATGAAAACCTATTTTTATATCCTTATCCAAACGTGCATCATAGTAATCAAACAAGCGCTTCACATCTTGAGGTTGCATATAGCCATAGCTATCCACAAAATAACATGCATACGCTTTCATCTTGTTAGCAGCCTGTATAACCATATCCAATTCGGCATCAGTATAGCGCATCGTCAACATAGGCTGAACAAATACCTTATAACCTTTTGCCGACAAAGCTGCACAATAATCAAGTGATTTTTGTAATTCAGAATATCTCAAGATTACTCTAATACCCTCTACAAGTGAAGGATTCCAATCAGGAATCTCATTCACATCCGTATCAGGACCAATATACAAACCAGCATACAAGGCATTAGGATTGCGCTTCTCTGGAAGATACTTGGATAATTCTTCCACATTCTGATAAATAGCAAACTTACTCTTATCATCTACAGAAGGTCCCATCGTACCTATTTCAATAATATCCACATTTGAATTACCTAACGATTCTATTGTGCTATGCTTGACCTCTTCAGAGAAAATCTTGTCAGAAAAACCATTTTTATGAAGATCTTCCAATCCTTGTCCGCCATCTCGAAGAGTAGCATCCAGTAAATATATATTTTTTTTCATGATCATGTTATCCTATATATTTTTCTATTTCTTCCACGCAGAGCTCATATACATTTTCTTTCTGGTATCTCTTATACCAGTCTGCCACCATCGTCATGCATTGGTCAATATTCATGCGTGGTTCCCAACCTAATTTAAAATGAGCCTTATTGATATCAAGCATCAAAAGTTTGGCCTCATGTAAGGCATTAGGATCAGAAACATCTTTCAACTCACCTTTACCATAATTTGCAATAAGTTTGGAAGCTACACTCCAAACATTGGCGATAGACTCTGTACGAGGGCCAAAGTTCCAACCTTCACAGTAAGCAGTTGGTTCATCCCACATTTTAGCGGCCAGGAGCATATAACCACTTAAAGGCTCCAACACATGCTGCCAAGGGCGAATGGCTTTAGGTGAACGGATTTCAATTGTCTTATCTGCTTCCAAAGCACGAATGCAATCAGGTATGATACGGTCCAAAGCCCAGTCACCACCACCAATCACATTTCCAGCTCTCACACTGGCAAGGCTAACATGATGCTTCTTTCCATAGTCGGCAGGATTAAAGAAACTTCTACGCCATGAGTTAATAGCAATTTCTGCAGCTCCCTTAGACGAAGAATATGGATCATAACCGCCCATTGGTTCATCCTCACGATACCCCCAGATCTGCTCTTTGTTCTCATAACACTTATCGGTAGTAATCATCACGCCTACCTTCACGCTTTCAGTAGCTCGAATAGCTTCCATCACATGGATAGTTCCCATCACATTTGCCTCATATGTTTCTACTGGGATATCATAGCTCAATCGAACCAATGGCTGAGCTGCAAGATGAAAAACTATCTCAGGCTGATATTCAGCAAAGATTTGTTTCATCTTCTCACCATCACGAATATCTGCTCTAATATCAGCCTTCAACTTACTTCCGATACCGGAAAGCACATAATTATCCTTATCAGAGTATGGGTCTAAAGCAACACCCACGACCTCGGCACCTAATTCATGGAGCCAAATGGAAAGCCAGCTTCCTTTGAAACCAGTATGACCAGTTACAAGAACACGCTTTCCTTTATAGAAATTATTAAAAATATCGATCATTATCACTTATTTTTTAATTAAATATTTTCTTGGGCTAAAAATAAATTCAATAGGAGGAATTTTAGGCGCAACATTTGCAATTGTACAAGCAATCAAGAGTACACCACCTATAAATAATAGCATTGTTACAAAAAGATGCCCCCCCATATCTAGTTTTTTCAAGATTTGCCAAATGCCATTTATTATCAACGGATTTAATATATAAATATACATCGTTCGCTTTCCTAGATAATGCAAAGACTTATTTACAGCTCCTATCAATTCTTTAGCTCGATACAGCGAAAGCCAAAATGCAACACCAAACAATCCTCTTATCATAGAAAAGACACCCCAATCTACGAAAAATCCAAAAGTATAACTTCCTATCCATAACAGCCCTAAGACTAATGTCACTTTAGGTCTGCCAAGACATGAGACCAAGTCTTTGAAAAGCACCAAAATACCACCTAAATAATACCAAAACAAGTAATAAGGCACCCGATGGTATATATCAGCAGGATTTCCGAAATCATAAAATTGGGTAGTAAAGCTTATAAGAAGTAATCCAATCAAGGGTATAAAAAATCTCCTTTTCATCAATCGGTCTATAAACAAAGCAATCACTTCCACAAAAAACAATATGTATATAAACCACATAAAAGCTATCGGTGTAATAAACATATCGTAGAGATCATTGATTGATACCTGATTTTTCACAAAACTCGATAACATAAACTTTCCAAACCATATCGTGGGACCCAAAATAAGATAAGGAATTATTAAATCTATGAAACGTGTTTTGACAAACTGTTTAGGATTGTCTTGATACCGTTGTCTCTGCAAGAAAAATATTATTCCCGAAACAACAAAGAACAATTCCATATTGCAAGAAACAATCAACTTGTTCAGGAAGTTTAAAACAACGTCATCATCGAGATTATAATAGGTCATAAGTCGCTGAAAAGTATGTTGTAAAACAACCCCCAGAATAGCCACACCCTTAACAATATCCAACCATTGAATTCTTTTAGCCATATATTTTAAAACTCCTTATTTTAATAGTTCTTCATTGGAACTTCACGCTCCCACCGTTTCCAAGGAGCCTGGTTAGCTTTAAGCAAAGTCTCAAGCATATCACGCTCGCGAACATTGTCCATACACTGCCAAAATCCTTCATGAATATAAGACATAAGTTGTCCTTCTTCAACAAGTTTGACCAATGGACCTTTCTCAAACACACAGGCATCACCACTCAGATAATCGAAAATTGCTGGTTCCAATACCATGTATCCTGCGTTAATTGGAGCTCCATCAGAGATATTCTTCTCTCTGAAAGACTTTACGGCATTATCACCGCCAATATTCAGCACACCCTTTTCCTGTGCCATTTTCACAGCAGTAAGAGTAGCTATTTTTCCATGACTCTTGTGAAATTCCAAAAGTTTATTGATGTCAACATCGCAGACACCATCTCCGTAAGTCATAAAGAAAGGTTCATCACCCACATACTTCTGAACACGCTTGATGCGGCCACCAGTCATGGTATCATAACCCGTATCAACAACAGTTACCTTCCAAGGTTCCAATTCACTATGATGAATGGTAACTTCATTACCCCCATTACGCCAGTCGAAACTTACATCACTCTGATGCAAGAAATAGTTAGAAAACCATTCCTTGATGTACTCTTGTTTATAACCTGCACAAATGATGAATTCATTGTGTCCAAAATACGAATACTCTTTCATAATATGCCACAAAATAGGCATACCACCAATCTCAATCATTGGTTTAGGCTTGAATTGAGATTCTTCACTAATTCTTGTGCCGAAGCCACCGGCAAGCAAAACTACTTTCATGTTGTGTTATTTTTATTAAATCATACTTTAAAAAGTATCTTTAACCCACTTTCATTTAAATGCAAAAATACTTTTTTAAAAAAATAGGAGAGAATTAGAAATCATTTGATTGCTTCACAAAACTTGTCTATATAGTCAGAAGAATCAAAATTCTTTCTTACTCTTTCTATACCCTTATTGCGTAAAGTTTGATAAAGGTCTCTGTCTTCTAAAAGCAAATCAATACTTGAAGCAATTTCTCGGGATAAGTTTTCATTTCGTTCCAATACTATACCTGCATCAGCCACATATTCAGGAATACCACCAGACTTAGTGGTAATAACAGGAGTTCCACAAGCCATGGCTTCTACCATTGTCAATCCAGCAGGCTCTTCCCACATAGAAGGCAAAACTGCAATATCTGCAAGATTATATAACTCTGGTAATTTTTCATGCTCGACATATCCTGTAAAATGAATTCTTCCTTGATATTTTTCTCCTAACTTTATTAGTTTATCTGCATAAGGAGATTTTTCCTGAAGAGCCATAGCCATATCGCCTACAACCAATAGTTCCACATGATTATGCTTGATATAATCGAATGCCTCCAAAACCTTGTCAATTCCCTTTTCCCAGGTTATCCGTCCTGCAAAAAGCAAAACTCGACTATCTACATCAATACCATAGTCGGCCTTATTTACTTTCAACTTTTCCTGTTCTATAGGTCTAAACAAAGATGTATCAATACAATTGTACAATATTTTTGTACGTTCTAGAGAGACAGGTCCAATAGGACTATCTTCACTCATAATATCATTCACCATATACTGACTGATACAAAGAAACTTAGTACACTTATTCAAAGCATCCATACACTTAGCATTAGTTCTAGGAAGATTGTGGAGATGATGGAAATATTTGCCATTATAACCACACCATTTTATCATCCAAACCTGTGGGATATTATGCTCTAAGACTACGGCGTCAAAATTTAGCTTTTTAATTATGCGAGAAGATTTAAAAGTATAATATAGTAATGATACCAGACTTTTAAATGAAGTAGCCTTTAGATTGGTGAATTTGGAAACCATGGAAAAGAGAATTTTATCCATCAACTTAACAATCCAAGGTACTTTTATCCAAACGAAATGAACATTAGGATACTTCTTAGATAACTCAAAAGCATTTTTATCAAAATATGACACAAGCGTCATATCAACAAGTCGCTTCCTATTATTTCCCTCAACTAATAGTTCAACAAGGGTTGATACAGCACCGCCTTTCGAAGCTGGTACTGGATAACAGCCGTTACTATCAGCTACAAATAATGCTATATTCTTCATCATATCAAAAGATTATCCCATCATGACGAACTTCACCATATTTTGAAAAATCGAAAAGATACTCTTTAAGATTTTCCTCTATATACTTTATGTCCTCCGACATTTCTGGATACATCTTATATAATTGGGTATTATTAATAGATTTTGCAGGATTAAGATACTTCTTAGGATAAGTATGATTTTTTAAACCACAAAATGCAATAATTCTATCCTTCGTTTCCTCATAATTATAGATTAAGTCTTCAAAATTTACAAACAGTTTTGATTCATCATCTATTCTTTTTTGATTCATTCGAATACGACGATACTGTTCTACGAATAATTTCACATTATCGATAGGAAGGAAACGGCATTCATCAACCAACACCTTATGATAGAATGCATATAAATCTCTTGGATCTCTATCTACAATAATAGCCTTCGGTTCATCAAAGAAAGGAAAACTATGCTCTGGTGCATTACCTTCAAAAGGCTGATTTAAAAGTATTGGCTTTGATAAATCATATCCCATTGCTTCCAACAAACGACGCACATAAGCCTTACTTTTCTCAATAAAATCATCCGGAGAAATACTTACATAAACATTTCCCAAAGGCCAAAAATTATATGGCTTTTTGAATTTCTTTTGAAAATTTACAATAATAAATTTAATAAAAGCCAAATTTATGAATCTCCTAAATAATCCAGTATTGCAGATATCATAAGTTTCATAACCTATAAACTTTCCTTGAACTATGCTATCTATATACTCATCAGTTATTCTAAGATATTCCTTAGGAGGAACCTGATAATGCATGAAGGGAGTTTTTGCAAACCTTGACAGTTTAATAAAACGCCTAATTGCAGCATCACCAGATGAACCTTTTGAATAATGACTCATCAGATGATATTGCAAATCTTGCAATCCATCCACTTGATACGTATAAGTAAATTCTGAATCAAAATCAAGAGATTGAACCTCTTGAAATTCTCTAATTAAATCATATACAGCACTGGAACCTGTAGCTCCATAACCGCAAGCACCTATAATCATATCTCTTAAAATTAAATGAAACCTTTATTTTGTAAATCCTTAAATGCTGCCACCAACTTATCATAATCTTCCGTACTCAATGCCCCAATATGCCCGACACGGAAAATAGTGTCCTTCATATCGCCACCATTTGGACAAATCCACATACCATACTCGTCTTTTATCTTTAAGAATATATCATATGCAGAAGCAGTGGTTGGATGAAGCGGTGTAACTGCATTAGAAAGTGATTCAGAAACAATTTCAAAAGGCAAATCCTTTATTTTATCTCGGAAGTAAGTTGCCAAAGCACCAATTCTAGCGATTTCTCCTTCAACACCACCATTGACGTCAATCTCTTTCAAACGAGCATTAATCTGACGAAGAATACCAACAGCTGGGGTCCAAGGAGTCTGTCCACGCTCCATATTCTTTAAAGCTATCTGCAAATCGAAGTACTGACATACACACTTTGTATTGTTAATTCTCTCTATAGATTTTGGAGAAAGAACCATAACAGAAATACCAGGAGGACAAGCCAAAGCTTTCTGACTTCCGGTAATCATGATATCTGCACCCAATTCCTTCATATCAAAAGGATCTGCCAAGAATGTACTGATACAGTCAACTATTAAGAAAAGATGATTATGCTTACAAAAATCACTAATCAAGTTCATATCATAGTGAACACCAGTTGAAGTCTCATGCTTATTAACAAGGAATGCGGTATATCCTTGTCCTTCAAATGGTGCAAGATGTTCAGGCTTTAAAGCCTTGCCATGCTCCAACTTAATCTCTGTATATGGAATATGATGAAGTTCCAACAATTCCACAAAGCGATGTCCGAAACTACCGCCATTTACCACCAATGCCTTATCCTTAGGTGTCAAAGTATTCATGATGGCAGTCTCCATCGCTCCAGAACCAGAGGCGGTAAGGAACACAACCTTGGAATCATCCGAAGCCTTGGCAAACTTCTTGATGAGTCGTTCGTTCTCAAACATGACATCAGAAAATTCTGATGTTCTGAAATAAGGCACTTGCTCAGCACCTATTGCTCGCACAGCATCACTTGACTGTACTGGGCCTACTGTGAAATTAATCATATCAATAATATTTAAATTTCAAAAAAGTTTTTACGATTCATAAATTGTTCCATCACTTGTGCCATACAAATACTCTCCTTTCTACGTAAGCGAGCAGAAGAGAAGCGTTTGTTGACTATACAACTGATGAATTCCTGTATCTCATAACGCAAACCGAAACCATCCCATTTATAGAAATACTTTTTATTGTCGTTCTGGTTTTCATAACGTAACTCGAAATAATCTGTCTTCCACCATGGGGCTGGCACATAAGCATATCCCTTGGTTCCTGAAATCACCAAACAACCTTCAGTTTTTACACCCAATCCTACCTTAAAAGAACAAGTAGCTTTAGGATAATGGAAAACTCCACGTGTATAAACATCAATACCATTCTCCATTCGAGAATAAAGATTCAAATTCTCATAATTGATACCCATCAACTTGATTATAGGTAATAATGGATAACTTCCTTCCTCATACATGGAACCACCCGCTTGCTTAGGATCAAACTCACGACCATTTTTGTCTAGAAGTTGTGATAAAGAAGCTTCTATGTCAACCACATCACCTATCAATCCCGATTTTATAATCACCATCAAGTGATTAAAAGCGGGACAATGAGCCGTTTTGTTAGCCTCCATCAAAATAACCCCACTATCTTCAGCCAACTGATATAGTTCTTGTGCTTTAACCTTTTCTAATACTAATGGTGTTTCGCATAGCACATGCTTATGAGCCAAAATTGCGTCTTTAATATCTTGGTAATGAGAAAGATGAGGAGTTGCAATGTAAACTGCATCTACTGAATCATATAATTCATTTACATTTCGACAAGCAATTACGTTTTCATGATTTAAAACATAATTTTTGCCTTTAGTCTCATCAATATCATAAGCAGCAACAACATCAACTCCACTAACTACAGATGCTTCTGAAGGAAACCTATCTGCCACTCGACCACAACCGATAACCCCAACCTTTACAGCATCCTGCAATTCGTTACGAAGCATTGTTGATGATATACCTTGAGTTCTTGGTAGATAAACAACCTCACAGAATTCATTAAGATAATCAAACTTTCCTTCCCAATCAGAACCAATAGCAAATATATCAACATTATACTTTTGGATGTCATCGATTTTCTGACCAACATAGTCCTCTATAATAATCTTGTCAGCATACCCAGTAGCCTTAACAGCTTCCACACGCTCCAAGACATTATTGCGAACATTCAATTTACCTCTATCTCTATCAAAGCTATCGTTGGTGACACCAACAATAAGGTAATCTCCCAATTCCTTAGCTCGACGAAGTAGGTTTATATGACCTTGATGAAGAAGGTCGTATGTACCATATGTTATTACAGTTTTCATCGTTAAACAATATCTTTTTAGGTATTTTTGTACTTATAACTATTTGACTTATATGAAAAGCTTTTTTATTGTAAATACTAAACTAATCGTTATATTACTTATCGTTACCAATTATTCTTTCCATAAGTTTACAAGGAGAGAATTCACCATTGTATTTATAATCCACATTCATTGTGAAACGGGACAAATCAATATCATCAACCTTCTTAAATATCTGCATAAAATCAGGATGATAATAAGGTGAATCTTTAACAAAAGGATTGTTCGTTAGCAAACATTTATTATAGCATACGGCCTCTTTTAATCGGAGCGTATTACCTGCTTGATTACCATTCATGATTTCTACTATAACATCATGTTGCTGAACAAGTTCAACTACTTCGGCATAACTTAATGGGTGATTATATATAATGCCTTCTCGGTTGGCATCAACCGAATCAACTCCGTTAAGATAAAAGGTACAATGAGCCTGTTCTTTCAATCTGTCATATAGAGCATGAAGCGTATTTAATCTTTCCTTGCTTCTACAACCACCAACATACAGAATTGTCGGTTTACCGTCTTCGAGTTTTTTTTGCGTAACCTTATCAGGCAGCATTGAGTAGAAATCAAAGAACTCCGCCCCAAATTCCTCGCAATCCTTTTTATCAAAAGAATATACCTGGTCTACATGATAATGACGACAGAATCTCAGGAACTCGTCCTTATTCTGTGCGATTTTCATTGTTCTGATATTATCTGGCATATAGAGAACAATACAAGCATTGCGCTCCCGTTTCAATCGTTCGATATAATGAGCCGAGAACTTAATTCCTGTCTGAAAGATAATATAGTTACGCTTTGATGGGTCAAGATCCGATAATCTCAAGGTATTAGTACTATCCCAGATTCGCTTCATGGGCAACCATAATACACTATTCAAAGGATTTGCAAAATGTATTCTCCGCAACTTACGAAGAAAAGGATTGATGGAATAGCAACTATCCAAAAGCACTCGAGCACCAGCTGTGAAAGCATCACGCCATACAATATCAGGCCACGAGTTAGGAGTTGCTTCATTAACGATAATGATGAAAGTCGTGTTCATAAAGCTATTCATTTTACCAAGCCAAAATACTTTGTAAAGAGTTTTTAATTAGCTTCGGTTTCTTACCAAGAGAATTAATATTACGAAACATTGCATATAAAAATATAATTCTGCATGTTAGTACTATCACTATATAGAGAAATCGAAACTGGCTGTACAGCCAGTCCATTATTAAACGATTGTATTATCAATCGTTTAACTTCTCTTTCTCTCCACATGAAATAGTTCTGATAATCCTGCGTTACAATATTACAAGCAAGCATCATATCTATCCAATGCTTTAGCGTATATTCTCCATAAAATAAAAATCTGCTTACTCCAAAGTCTACATAAAAAACAAATTAAGAGGGTGTGTCATAAGTCTGTGACGCACCCTCAATATAGACTTTAATTTCAATCTAATTTCTTTAGGTACCAAATCCTTAAGCCTCCCCTTAATAATAGTAAAACACATATTTGCAAATGTACGCCGATGGAAAATGTAATCAGCACAAAGAGCATACTCTCCAGAACGGAATTGTTGAGAAACTCCACCTCCTTCAAATAGACATATCACAGTATCAATCTTCATAACCTGTTCTTTTGGAATTCTCACAAAGAACAAATAGTCAGATATGATGAGTTTTGGAGTTACTATATAATAGCCATGCTCATCATGTAAAGCCCTTCTGTATATAATACTTTGATGCAATAATTGACCTTTTTCAAAATTACAATCTCCCAAGAACTTTTTACCATCTGCAAGAATACACATAGCATCAGAGTACAAAAAAGTTTTATCCTCAGGAATTTTACGACTAAAGACATTTTCCAAAACGTTGTCATCGAGAAACGTATCCCCAGAATTCATCAAGATTACCCATTCCCCAGAAGCTTTTTTTATACCCTTATTCATAGCATCATAAATACCTCTATCGGGTTCACTTGTTACCTCTACATTACATGCAGGATATTTATCCAATACCTTATGAATTCTATTCATTGTATGATCTCTAGATGCTCCATCTACTATGATGTATTCATAATCATTAAAACTCTGATCTAAAACACTGACCATAGTTTTCTCTATCTCTTTCTCTGCATTATAGCAAATAGTTATTACTGATATTTTTGGTTTCATAATTCGCTTTATTATAATATTTTTACTTTTCCCAAAAGAAGAAATATGGTACCATACTATCTGCTTTAGTATCCCAAAGTATAAAGCCTTGATAAGTACGAACTAAAAATAACAACGTACTCAAAACAAATATCATTGCTACTTTCTTATTTTTAATAACTTCAATAGGTACAAAATTTCTAAACCCTAACAGAGTAAATGTTATTGATAAGCGTTCTATCATAGAAGTACCAGTCAACAACAAATTCAACATAACAGAGACCATGAAACATTTGAAGCTAAATGTATTTATTTTATTGTTTTCTGTATAATGTAAACAAGTGAAGACTGGGATGGCCCACAATATAATTTTTATAATAGTTATATTACTATCAAAAGAATCTTCATATCTACTACCCAACAAATTGATATTATCATCTGAAACAAGCGAAATTTGCGACAAAGCAGTATCAAATATAACTTTAATAGAATTTGGAATGAGCAATGATACCAGAAACACACCACTTATTATAATATATGCTTGTTTCTTTGTAGGTTTCCAAAAATACAAAAGCACAAGAATTGGAAATATCAGAAGTGAAGTACGATGCGTAAAAAGAGCAAATATAAACAAAGCTACAGCAAAGAGCACCTTCTTGTTTTTTCTTAAAAAAGATATATTAAGTTTGTGAATTTCGACTCTTTCTAACAAACAAACAGACCATAATACTAATGATAGGGATAAACTTTGTCTAGTCGCAATTATAGCTGCTTCATATCCTAAACCTACGATAAAGAAGAAGAGAAGCCCCCACAATGATGCACATCTGTCTTTATAAAGATAATATATGGCAGAAAATTGCAAAATCGCAACCGACAAAAAAAAGAATGTGGGACTATCAGAAAAGAGTGATAAAAATTTTCCAATAATTATAAAACCAGGTTCAATAGTGTCACCTGGGCAATCAACTGTACCATAGCCCCAAAAAGGTATGCCAGTTCCATTAAAATACTTAGCATATTCGGGAGTATCATTTCCAACTCCATAACCTCTTAATCCCCAAACTAAAGACCATAAAACACATATAGCTAGCAAACATTTATTCTGCTTACCAATACTCTTTTTATATGAAATAAGAATTAGAAAGAATGTAAACAGCATCAAAAAGAAATATATATTCATTCTATTTTAATTTTAATGTTAAAATATGATTGTACGCAGTTAACAACTGATTTACTATTTTTATTTTATCATGCCTCTGCAGAGCGATTTGTTTAGCAGTTTTACAAATCTTTTCTACTTCTATTTGATTTTCAGACAGCTTATTTACCAAATAAGCAGTCTGATACGGATCATTGGTAGGAACTAGGTATCCAGTCACCCCATCCTCAACTATAGAACAAACACCTCCTACATTGGTAGCTATAACAGGAACACCACACATTTGAGCTTCACAAATACTGTTAGGACTATTATCTATGTATGAAGGATGCACATAAACCGTACTTGAAAGGAGCATTTCTTTTATTTGCTTTTCAGAAGCTACACCAAATAGATTTACATGAACATCTTCATGTTTTATACCTATTACGCCTTCAATAAAAGAAGGTGAAATGTTCCCAAAAACTATCCATTCAAATTCCAGATTCATTGAACATAACAACTTAGCTGTTTTTAAAATCAAATCATATCCTTTATAAGGAGGAGAACTAATCGTTGAAACGACCTTCAATTTTGAAGATATTTGTCTCTTCATTTCTTTTTCATAAAAAGGTTCACGCAAGACCTCATTACAATAGAAATAAGTGGCTTTTTGATTATAAAGCTTAGCTATACGATAATCCCAAGTTGTACGCCCAAAATAATAGTATACATTCCTTAGAATATTACTTTCGCAATGGGTCATCATTTTCCAATTATATATTTGAGAGAGATTCTTTATAATTTTAATTGGGTTTAAGCCATCTTTAAAATAGAAATCTAGTTTGGAAACATAAGGAGGCAAAAAAGCATTAAAATAGGGACCAAGAACTCCTTGAATATGAAGTATCACTGGAACATTTGTCACAGCAGCAATTAAACCATATTTATTTTCAGATCCAAAAATTTGAATAATATCTGGTTCAAAATCATCCAAAACTTTCAACATTTTGTTTCTATATTTTGACCACAGTGCCTCTTCTTCTTGATTAAATTTTCCTTTAATACGATAATATATTTTTTTGAATGGAGAAAGTTCAGGTGTTTCCATAGAATAATACTTAACCCCATTAGCTTTGCCAACTCTCGTATCTTTTGAGAAAAATGCCATAGCGAGATCTATCCCATCATTCTTTATAATTTCATTACATAAGGATGAAATCCAACCAGCACCATTATATCCACCTTTCTCTCTAGATGGATCAAAATTTTCTTGGACAAACCAAAGTACTTTCATTTTAATTTATTTTCATTATTACACACAACCACACTATTATCAGGAATATCCTTAGTAATAACGCAATTCTGTCCAATAGTTACATTATTTCCAATTTTTACTGGACCGATTATCTTAGTTCCTGCACCAATAAAAACATTATCTCCTATGATTGCAGCCCCATTACCAGGATATTTATGACCTATCAAGACCCCAGGATAAAGGGTACAATTTTTTCCAATTTTAGCGGCTGGGTTTATAATGATTGGTCCCCAATGCCAAATAGTAAGTCCCTTCCCACAAACATTGGGAGGAATTTGAAAGCTTGTAATATGTGAATATTTTCGAAGTTTTCTCAGCCACCATAACATAAGAAATTTGCTGATTGTACCTCTAGACGTATTCTGGTAACACTCTACATATCTTAATGCTTTAATATAAAGCCAAATATATTTTTGCTCACTTATCGGGTTAGAAAACGCATTAAACTTTATTTTCCTAATCCAACTACGATATTGACTCTTATAATTAACAGCATCTGCTTCTAAGAATTCCTTTAGTATACTCTTATCGACCATACGAAAATTATCAACATCAAACATTATATAAGATCTGAATCTAATAAATTATCGCTTAAATTTTGCAAATATAGTTTTGCCTACAAGATTATTAACCATTTGCCTCTCATCAGTAGTAAAGATATACAACCATATAATTAAAACAAATACAAAAGAAGTAACTATACAAGAAACAACGAGACGGAAGAATCCTTCTTCCATTAATAATTGTGGCAAATATCCAAAAGCTAACATAAATAACACTATAATTATCACGGGAAAAACTACTTCCCTTAGAAAAGCTATTTTTTTAAGTTTTGAAACTTTATTAGCATATTGCATAATTACCATATCGCCTCCTATTGACCATATAGTTATCATGGCAATATAAAGCCAATAAGGTGCGCCTCCGAAAGTATAAGCTATGTATGTCATAATAATAGGCGCAATATTCATCAAACTTTTATAAATAGCATACCACTTGATATTACCTTGTGCATAAATAGAAGTTGCTGCACTACTTGCCATCTGACATATAATAGTAATAACCAGTTGAAGACAACAGAACAAAGAGGTCCATTCTGGGACGTCTCTCAGCCAAAAATTCAAGACACAGTGCATTTCTAATATGAATGGAACAGCAAAAAAAACAATTAATAATGTTGAATATTTGCCACTTGCAAGCGTTGCCTTATTCATTGCTTCTATGTCTTGAGCGCCAGCCCTTTTAACAATAATTGGGTTTACTGCCTTCATCAAGTTTAAAGAAAAAGCTGACATCTGACCATTGACCTGATTCGCAATACCCTGTGCTGCGTTCAATATTGTTCCAAAAAAATGGTTCATTACTAAACCTGTGCCATAATAAGACGCAAGGCTTGAAATTGCAGTCAAGAAATTCCACCCTGAAAAAGATGCAATTTCCTTGACTAATCCTATACTCCAATATTTCTTAAATCCAATGAAACACTCCTCATATTTGCGATGACAATAAATCTTCATTATCGTAAGCGTAACAAAAGGGATAATAGCCATCAATATGCCATAAACTATCAGCTTATCGGATGTTGTATATACACAAGCAAATGCGACAATCAGTTTAAGCAAAGACTCAAATATACCGATTAATGAGTAATAAAGCATATTCTCATGTGCATTCATTACAGCATCGTAGGGTACATTTACGATTGTAAACATCGTGCTTACTATCAAACTTAAGTAAATGACTTTTGCCGCAAATATTCTATCTTGTTGAATATTAAATATTCCATTAAATAGAGGATACATGGCAGCCAGCAAAATCATTCCTGTTAATAAAGCTACTCCAAGATGAAGCACTATACTAACATTAAATACTTGTTTTTTCTTTAGCAAATCATTAGCTCCTTCAGCATAAGACATAAAACGCTGCGTAGCATTAGCCATTGTGGAATTAAGAAAGCCTAACATTGTAATAGCTCCACCCACTATATTAAACACTCCAAAATCAGAAGCACCAAGCGAGGCAAGAATTAATCGAGTAGTATATAATGAAATAAATACAGTGATACCCATTTTAACGTATAAGAATCCTGTATTCTTTATAACACGAGTTGTTGTAGACATAAAATAAATCTATTTTTGAAGCAACTTTTCAATCTGCTCCATACTTAAATGTTTGGTTAAATCTAAATAGCACAAAAAATGATGACTAACTTGCTTTTCAATTGGTGGTGGAGTCATATAATCTCCATACATTTGTACTAAATACTCATGATATCCAATTGGAACCAAAATTTTAGTATCCTCAAAAGGTAATTCTACCACATTTTTGAACCATTCTTTTTTATAAAGTTCTTGCTTAATAGAATATGTGGTATAATAATGAATAAGATATTCTCCCTCTTGCAATGCAGAAAAACTTTGTTCTAAGGTAGAAAATTTTTCAAATAAAGAATTTACATTTCTCTTGCAATAGAATACACCTTTAAACCAATCTAGAACATTATGTAAATGCTTTCCTTTTATATTCCCTAGCAGTTCTTTTATACTATAGGTTCTTATTCCTAATAGATAATTTAAAAAAGTTTTTTTATATTGGCATACCTGATGTTGAACTTCATTAATATTGCCGGCAGAATGATACAAAGGAAAAACATCAATAAAGGTACCAATAACATAAGGAAGTTCCTTAACTTCCCAAATCGTAGTATTGGCATCAACAAATTTTGCATAGGGCAAGTAATATCCACTATCATGATAATCTAATATGCGATAATCCGAATTACTACACTCTTGTTTTAAAGCTATGAATCTATCATAATCCTCCTTGAGCATTAAAACGTCAATATCGTCATCCCAAGGAATAATTCCTTTATGTCTTACAGCACCTATTAAAGTACCACCGCCTGCATAATAGGTTATACCATGTTTTCTGCAAAAGCAATCAAAAGCTTTAAAAGTTTGCAACAAACTTTTCTTATAAGCAGCCGTCATTTCTGGCGTCAATTCTATTCTTTTTATATCCATCTTTTTTATCTATTTTCCCAATTCCACAATCCATGCAATTTTAAAAAAGTTTCCATATCTTTATCATAAGTCAACTTTAAAGGTAATGCATGCGAAAAAACTATCTTTGGTTTATATCCTTTCGCAATTATTACCGCTAATGGTGAAGTCATGTTCATTAACTCTTCTTCACTAGCATTATCAAAACATGACTTAATTAATCTCATCTGATAGGCTTCAGGAGTATATCCCGATGCAATGGTGCACTTTTCTATTGTGCCCGTAATTGTATTATCAGAATCTTTAGTAAATAATGTTTGAACCTGCTCTGTACCATTGGTAGCTGCACCATATTTTTTAGCAGCCTCTATAACCATTTTTATAGCCTCAATATCAATAGAGCTATTAGTAATATCATGCGTCAACAGAATATCTTCATCCTTCAAATATTTAGAAGCAAATTTAACACCATTGTAAGTTGATTTTAAATTAGAATTACCGCCTTCAATAACTCCTAACAGCTTATTTCCCAACAAAAGTTGAGCATATTTTGCTGTTAAATCCATGTAATTAGGATTTGTAACAACTATAAATTTATCTATCTCATTAATTTTTTGAAAATCTTCAAATATATAGGAAAAATAAGGCTTTCCTTTTATATCTGTAAACTGTTTTGGAATAGCGTGACCAAATCTACGTCCGCTTCCACCCATTTTTATTATTAAACAATTCATATATTAACTATTATATATTTATATTTACTTTTTAGAGCGTCCCATATTTCACTTGTGCCCAAACGAATAGCCACTTAGCATAAAGTATAATGTTCCATCAAAAGATTCCGGCATTCCAATAGTAATTGCCAGCGGCAAGGTATTGCTCGACTGTCTCCAGGTTTGGCTTTTCCTTGAAAGCCTCAACCTTGTAGATTTCATCTACGGATGTTGGCTCTGCTGCTGCGATATAGCCATAGCCTGTTTCCGGGCGGCTTGGCTTGATACCGATGGTAACGATGGCGTTCTTATCGGAAGTATAGCTCAAAGCCTTGCTGAGCACTCGCTGATACTCCGAGGTATTGATGACCAGGGCATCGGATGGTGTCACCACGATGTTGGCATCAGGATGCTTCTTCTGGATCTTCCAGCAGGCATAAGCAATACATGGAGCGGTGTTGCGAGCCTCCGGCTCTGCTAAGATGTTATCTACTGGCATGTCAGGGACTTGCTCCTTGACAATGCGAATGTATTTCTCGTTTGTCACTACCCACATATTCTCAACAGGATAGATAGGCTTCAATCTATCTACTTGTCAATTGAATGAGGGAACGGCCCACACCCATCACATCTATGAACTGCTTTGGGTAATCGGGAGTTGACATAGGCCAGAAGCGGCTGCCTACGCCGCCGGCCATGATTATGATATGTATGTCGTTGAAATTAGTCATAAATCTATTTCTTTTTACCTCTTAGTCTCCTTAAAGGAAATGTTTTTCGAAAACCTACCCGTCCTTCCTTACCGTTAAGGAAGGCTCCACCTTTCTCACCAAGCCTCTCTTCCCTCAGGGACGAGAGGATGTAACCGCCCTCCGGTGCTCGGAACCGCTACGCTCTAAGGTTGGCGGACCATCAAAGGTCTTCGCCATGTTGTGCGGGATGGAACCGCCTGGGGTATAAGTACTATTTTACTGGACCATTATATTTTATCTAACAAAATGTCATAATTAATTTTCTGATCAAGGACTTTACTCAAACGGATCAACCCCAGATAAAAACCTTGTGCCGTAGGCATGAAACAAGCCATGTCATTATTTTTTATAGAATTGAACAAGTCTGGCCACAAAGGATTTACTTCTTTTAATATTGTAAGCAAGCTATTCCACGATTTATCCTCTAAAAGATATTTATATCGTTCCAACAAATCTTTCTCTATAAAATCTGCACCTGAAGCAAATGAAAACTTATGGACAAAATCTGTATGTTGCAGATAATAAAAATCAAGAGAAGTCATTTTAAAAATACTATCCATAAGGATATCAATGTTTTTAAAAACGACTTTCAAATCAGTAATATCCTTGCATTCGAATGTTAGACACTTAAAAACCAGAAATGCTAACATATCAACTTGTGACTGTGTCAAGTTAGGAATCCCTTTACGAATCTTATCTAACAATATAGCTTTTGTTGAGATATCATCTACTTGCAATCGTTCCAGCAAAGAGTCTATTAATAGTGTTTTATGCTCATCAGAGCATCGTTGAGAATACCCCATCAAGGATTCACCTAAAGCAAGCTGTATAGCAGGATTAGCAAATTTTTCCAATGTTTCAACTTTGCCTTCCATTTTGGCTATTCGTTGAAACAACTCATTGGAAAAAGATGCAACTTGTGCTTTTAAAACTTCATGAGCATCTTCTCTCAACTGTTGAAGCTTATCATTAACCAATTTCAGACATAAATCAGTCATTTTTCCTTCATCCATAGCAATGTAATCCCCATTAATCTGGGTAATTGTAGAATTAATATTGCCTTGTGCTTTCTGATTATTTGGAGTCTTTTCCATTGACTGTATAATTTCCATTTACCTGTGTTATGTGACTTCCAATATTAAATGAACTTGATTGATTGTTACCTGTATTGCCTTTTCTCTTTTTAAACAAAAAACGAGCAATAAACGAAATAACGGTAACCCCAATTCCGCTAAATATCCACTCTTTATTATCACAAATCCATTCTAACCCTTTATCTATTTGCTCAGTTATCATATTAAATAAAGTTTTATTCCCCCATAATCCTCTTCATCGCCGCCATCATGCGGAGTTGTTTGGCAGTAGGACCTTTCTGGCCTTTCTCTGCCAAATCAAGATAGAACTTGTAGTTGCTTGATAAAGTCTCACGCAGTTCATCAGGCATGAGCATGTGCCATTCCTGGTTTGCCTCATCACAATAGGTGGCAACCAAATATAGTTTCTGAAGCTTGTACTGAGTCTTGCGCATCTTGCGAACGACATAGGTATTGGCACCGCCCTTAACAAACTCATCGATAATTTGCAACTCTTGCTTGTTGAGGTTGCTCAATATCTCGATAGGGCTGTTGAGTAGTTCCTGTGCAACTCGACGTGCCGTCTCGTCCTTCTTCAAGTTCGGACTAACATACAGGTCGAGTTTGTCGCACACCTTTAGCATATTTACTTTGGTGACACCTCCTACGAGTTGCACCAAGCGTATGCTGGAATCAAAAGTTTTTGTATCAGGTAAAACTATCATGTATTATCTGTTATTCATGTCCGTACAAATCTACATGGATATCGAATGGAGAATCGAAGTCTTTCAGCATTGCATGCTTTGTATCTTTCTCTGAGAGGTTGGCATGTTCTGTTGGGATCTTCCAATCGATGCCGAGGGTATCATCAAGAATGCTGATGCCTCCATCTGCCTCTGGATGATAGAAGTTATCACACTTGTACTGGAAGACGGCTGTTTCTGAGAGAACGGCGAAACCATGAGCAAAGCCCTTTGGAATGAAGAACTGGACATGGTTGTCTTCTGTTAACTCTACGGCTACATGTTTGCCGTAGGTTGGTGATCCTTTGCGGATATCAACTGCTACATCAAGTACTCTACCCTTTACGCAGCGTACCAACTTGCTTTGGGTATATGGTGGGCGCTGGAAGTGCAGGCCTCGCATCACGCCATAGCTGCTCATAGACTCGTTGTCTTGGCAGAAGTGAACACTGTGTCCCAGGATTGGGGCAACCTTCTCTTCAAACTCTCGCTCGCTGAAGCTCTCGAAGAAGTAGCCACGAGAGTCGCGGAAGAGGCGTGGCTCTATAATGAGGACGCCTTCTATTTCTGTTTTTACTATATTCATGATTCTAACTTAAGTTCTTACATAAGATTTTCGAAAACCTACCCGTCCTTCCTTACCGTTAAGGAAGGCTCCACCTTTCTCACCAAGCCTCTCTTTCCTCAGGAATGAGAGGATGTAGCTGGCTCTGCTATAGCGCCGCCAGAGTTTTGGTATCGTCAGCGGAGCCTGTGCCCTAAAGGGCTGCCGATAAGTGTCTACGCAACAGAGTTGCGATTATTTGTCGGCTAGCGCATCATCAAGATTCTATCAATCTGCCACTCTCACGCAAACGTTTCTTGAAACCCTGCATCACTGTATCTGCCCATTCATGAAGGTTTTCTTTCATCACCTGCTTTTGCTTTTCCTCAAAACCAGAATAGGCTATCTGTTGCTCCATACATGTCTGAGCCGTTTCCTTAGCTAAGTTCAGTGTATGTTCTGTCACTTTACTATTGGTAAGTTTCTCGCCTAATTGGGCGTAGAAGTAGCCTTCACAAAAGGCTATACAATATTCTTTTGCTGTCATAAAGCTTTTTCTTTAATCATAAAGCTCGCAACTATTCTTATTTTACTGTATAATCTGCTTCCTTTTAAGTGGTTCTGCCGGATATTTAACTGGCATACTTTGATATGTTAAAGTTCCGGATTTCGCAGTAGAATATACATCACAATATTTACTGAGCCAATAAACAACTCCACTGTTTGGATGTTTCTTACTTCCCTTACAACTGATTGTTGCACTAGTCGGAGCCAATAAATCTATCACATCTGTAGTAAGATTGTGCTTACTGCCATGATGAGGGACTTTTAATACACAGTTTTTAACTTCATCGCCCAGATTATCAACTACATCATGCAAACTTTTAGCACAAGCATCACCAGCCAAAAGAAACTTTTTGTTTTCTGGATGAAACAGCAGTATTAAACTAGCCTTATTGGTTGCAGAAGTTTCTTTCTCTGTATCCATGACACTTTTTACCTCTTTATCTGTCAAAATCTCATCTTCATTATAGCGTTCAGCGTCTACCTCGTCTGTTATTTCTGCAAAGTCCAAAACCATCTCATAAATGGAATCTTGCAAAAGATGATCCTCTGGACCAACAATTTTCAAAGGAACGCCAACAAAATCCATATTATAAGACCACTGGTAAATCTGAGTATTGCTTCTTCGAACGAGATCTATTAGATTTTTACTACTATCAGTTGGATGATTATAAGTCTCTTTGCCTTTTTGAGCAAGAAGTCCTATCTGGTAATTCAATCTGCGCCAATCACAAGACAGGATATTCTCAGGATTTGCAAAAACAAAATTTGATATTACAACAGTCGCATCATTATATAAGTCAAAAAATCCACCCTTATGATCTTTGTCAGGATGAGTACATACTGCATAATCAATAATGAAACTGCCTTTCTCTATATGTTTTATATAGCGCTTGACTTTTTCACCATCTCCTACGTTACCCGCATCAACGACAATTGTCCACCATCGAGTATTATCCTGGTAGTTTATCACAATTGCATCGGCATCACCTACACTCAAAATATGTACATAATATTCCATAAGCACCTCCTATTTAGAAATAAATGTTATTATTAAATTCCTTGCATAATTTCTTGCAGCATACTTCATAAAAATGAAAGCAACAACTCCTTGAATGAGAACTAATATCAAAGCTAGCCAACAACCAGCCATATACTTCAAATTATAAACATAACTGGCAATTAGCAAAAGCAATACTATCATAAAAGACCACACAAGTCCACCTAGCAGATTTCTTTGATAGCCATATCTATAGTTACATTGGAGTAACATTTTGTTTCCACGCGTTGCCTCTTTCATTATACCAACAGCCCCAACTATGTTTCTTCGCGCTTCCTGCTCATCATCATTCTCCTGTTGAGCAGTAAGCATCATATAATTGTATTGTGACTGCATTATATGATGAACCTGTTCTATCTGAGTATGTGAAAGTTTCTTATTTTTCCACATCAGGAATTCTGTAGTAGGCATCTTTGTTTCATCCTCCCTAAACATTGGGAACTGAAATATCAGTTTAGAAGTGCAGCGAAATAACTCTCTGATATAAAAACCTAAAGCAGCATATACCACAGCACTAGATGCAACAATACCTAAAGCTTTCAATATTATATGTAATGTATCTAGCTTACTAGGTAATACACTCCACGTAACCCATATTGTAACCATACATGGTATAAGCAATGCCGTCCATGCTGAATACAAATAAGCATGCCGTTCATATTCATTTATTTTTCTCATAATAGAGAGACTTAAACTTATTCTAACCAAATACTTTTTATCTTACTCATAAAGTCATCGTTGCGTAGTTTCCAAAAGAACAGGTCATCATTTCCAATATACTTATCGAACTTTTCTATATAACCTTTCTTCTCTAGAAGCTTTATCCTCTTCACTTTTGGCAAAGAATTCAATGACTCCAAATCATATCTTCTAACCAAGCAATAATTTGCTACAGAAACTAAATTACTCTGATTACTTATGTAATCTCTTGTCTCATTATTGTCATAGTCAGAATTTTGAATGATTTGATATAGTACATACGAGTCATGCTTTCTACTACGCAGTAAACTTTCAAAAGAGAGTTCGGGTTGATCATTGAACTTGATCCTCGCCAAAAAATAATGCATATAGGCTGGTGAATAATTGCCTAAAACCATATTGTCATAAAACTCATCCAAAGGCTTATATTTTGTTTTCAACACTTCCACCAGTTCTTCTGTTGATAGATTACGTATCTCTTTTACCAAGTCGTAAATGGTGTCACGAATCGTACTCTGGGTTACAGAGCGAGCAGACAACGTTCGTATATTAATAAAACTATCTACAAACAAATTAACTTGCTCAATCTTACCGTTTATCGTTTCAGGTTCATCCACCTTGCATATAGAAGCCATCAGTAAAGGAATATATAAAGAATCTGCAATACAATAATTTGAGACTAAATTTATATTAGAATCTTTATCCTGACGCATAGCTGCTATCGTCAAGAATAGCCTTGAGAAGAAATCGAAGTCTGACTTGACAAATAAATAAAAGTCTTTTGGTTTATTCAAATACAGCTGTTTTAGATGTCCTTTCAACCAAGAGTGGAACTGCGTTCCTATGTTTTCAAAATCTTCATTTTCTGAATTTGCAGTCTTTGAACGCTTTGTGTTAGCATACTTGGCTCTTAACCAAGCTCGGAAAAAGCTCATATCGCCCTCGTCACCAGCTACAGCCTTGATTTCCATCATTCTATCCTTCCAAGCGTTATTCATCTCCTCAGCCTGCTCCTCATTTTCCATCTTAGACAACAAAAAAGCCTTGACAATTTCTGTTGGGTTCAAACTCATTCCCCTGTCATTCATGGTCTCAAATATGATATAAGCATTATCTAAAGAAAAGGCCTTTATCTCTACTAATGTGACATTATGCAACAACCATTCTGCAAATAAAGGAAAGACTTTTACCTCTTTTAATTCCTCAGGAAAAAGGGAGACTATGTCATCATACCTATCAATAATGTTGACTACAGACTCATCCGTGGGTTGAAGTTGCTCATATATATCGGCCGTCTTTTCCTTTTCTATCAAAAGTTCAACAACCTCATTTCTTGTTGGGACATCAAGAACAAGCGACTTTCTACCTCCCTTTTTCACGTAAAGATAATCTGCGAAGTCATGCTGTTCTTCTTCTGGCAGCATTAATTGACTTTGAAAATGGCTCATATAGATAAGCAACAAACTTAAAGAAGTCAATCGTTGCTGTCCATCAATAATAGACAATCCATTAGTGCCTTCTTGGCACAAAACGATGGGTCCCATATAATAAGAATCGAATCCCTCTACATCTTCCAAAGAAGCTCTATCATGGTAATTAACCATAAAGTTGGAATACAAATCACTAATAAGAGCCTCTATATGGTTACGTTTCCACCGATACTCTCGTTGAAAAACATCTATCTTGAAACGATTATTGGTCAAGATGTCAATAAGTTGCTTATCTTTAGCCTCAATATGATTAGCTATATGTGTCATAATCAAACAAGTTCTTTTATTAATATTTTCTGAACGTGGTACAGATGTTCATAAATTGGCATATTAGCCAAAGTTGGCTCTAATTCTCCATGAAATATGATGCAGCGCAATTGGTATATCAACTGTATTATAGCTTGGGCATCCAAATTTATATCATCTGAAAGATAAAGTGGAGTGCGCTCATCTATAATTATGCTGTGCGCAGGTTTTCGACCTGTGGCGGTTACAGACTTTACAAAATTTGCAGGCTTATGCCGTAGAATATGTGAAAGACAATCTCGAACCTTGGCTTTCTTCGTATCTGTCGACAGTGCTACAAAACTTGCATTCGCCTCCAATTCGTTGAGATCTTTTTTAAATAATTCGATAACATCTGTTGTTACACTGCTATTTCTGTTGATTACTTCTATTCTGTATTGTTTTGCACCTCTCGCAGCACCTGCTATCTTTTGAATCTTGTAAGAATAAGTGCCAAAACTTAATGTATAACTATCTAAATTTGAGTCAACAGCCCAAATTGTATGAAAAGACAAACGGTTTGTTCCATTCGGAATCGTATGACTTTCAAGTTGGCTGTAAAGCTGGGACAAATGAAAACGAAATTCAGCAATTTCCTCTCCTATACCTCTACCTTCCAGCAGGTTCTTCAGCTTGTTCTTATACTTATTATCATTGTTTTTGACTTGTTCAACCATTAATTTATCAGTTTTACAAGTCTGCTCGTCATAATAAGTTTCGTGGTACCATGCATTAAATGGTATCCAAGAATTAATAAACATGGTATAGTAGTCTGCATAAGAGTGTTCAATCCATTTTTGAAGATGCATAAGAAAATATTTATAAACGATTTATCTTTGAAACTGCGCAAATGGCATATTTTCTGAGTATATGCCATCAGTAACTGTTTACTGCATTTATTCTAGTGAATTGTTTTTCAACTCTTTACTAATTACCTTACCCATTGATTTCTCAATATCAAAGAAGGTCATGGGGTCGTTATAATCAATCTCCGAAATGGTATTATCCATATCACTAACGGCATAGCCTATCCATTCAATGGATTCTTCCAAGTCTTTCATATTGATTCGAGAATAGGTTTCCTCGAAACGATCGAGAAAGAAGGATACCACATTAGGATTCTTCTTTAAGTACTGATGAAAGGTCTTGCAGACCTTGGCTTGCCCTTTGTAATTGAGCTTACGAATATCTTCAAACATCGGCATAGCACAGGAATAGGACTTTACTGAAGAAACCTTCTTTCCCATCTTCTTGCGAATCTCCTTTGCCTCTGGTATCGTATCGTCGTAAATGTCTTGAAACTCCTCTGGGAGCATCGAGAGGATTCGCTCTAAAACTTCTTTATCTGCCATAATAGTATTTTTTCTAAAATCAACCCGTCCTTCTTTACCATTAAAGAAGGCTCCACCTTTCTCACCAAGCCTCTCTTCCCTCAGGGACGAGAGGATGTAACCGCCCTCCGGTGCTCAGAACCGCTACGCTATAAGGTTGGCGGACCAATCAAAGGTCTCGCCAAATTGTGCGGGATGGGACCGCCTGGGGGAAGAGAGTTTATAGTTAACAGTTTACAGCTTGCTAATTGAAGTTCCGGATCAAAGCGGTCTGCCAGGTTTTGCAGGTGGGACCGATTGAATAGTTCCTCATTGCAGTATCGCTCTGCACTGGTCGTCGTTCGAATGAGGAATATTGGTTTTTATTCTACTTTTGATAGGATTACTTCGGGAGAGGTGCCCATCAGGGTTATGGCGGAAATCTTATGACCGCCATTGGCATTTAATGAATGACCACAATGATAGAGGCTATCATCTATGATAAGCCAGCGGTCATGAGACTCGTTACTCCATTTTCTGATGTTTATATGACTATCGGGGAATAGGCGGTCATGCTCATCCATGAGACGTTGCATTCCGTGACCTACACCTGCAGTATAAATTGTTGCTGTAACGTCCGGTTTGCGAACATCTAACACACTTAGGGTTAGCGATGAAACATAGCCATCTATAATGATTATTCGATGATTGGCTGTACGAATCAAGTTTTCTAAAGCGACTCTTGCTGTGTAGAAATCACCTTCGAAGAAGACCATCTCTGCTGGAGGAGTGGAGGTTCGAATAAAGAAGTCGAGCTGCTGTTGTTGCTTGACCTGAGTATCCTCGATTCGAGTCATGCGTTGTGAATGTGCATCTAACCGTGTATCTAATTGGCGCTGCATAGCCAATAGTTGCTGATTGACAGAATATCCTTTAAGAAGATAATCCTTTAGCACACCCGTTGCCCACTTTCGAAAGGCTGTAGCATTGATACTATTGACACGATATCCAACAGAAATAATTGCATCCAAATTATAGAACTGTGTCCTGTATACTTTGCCATCAGAGGCAGTATGTTCCAAAATGGAACTAACTGAATTTTGATTCAATTCTCCACTTTTAAATATATTGCCAAGATGCTTGGTTATTGCAGGACGCTTGATACCGAAGAGATCTGCTATTTGCTGTTGGGTAAGCCACACCGTTTCATGAGTAGCATCTAACTTCACTTCAAGTTTTACACTTTCGTTTGGTTGGTAAAGTACTATCTGAGAATCATCAGTAGTAGCCTGTATATTGTTATTTTTGTTTGCCATAATTCTAATCTTACCTTTATAATAAAAAACTATAAATATGCATTTTTATTATAAATCTGCCAAGAAAAATAGCTATTCATTTACAGATTTCATGGAAATCTCTTAGTTGCAGCAGAATAGAGCCTGACCAACTCATTGGTATTAAGAGCACATTTGTCTATATCACCTCGCTTACGCTCACTTCATCCATAATCTTGCGCCACAAGTCCTTGGTCATGGCGATGGTGGGGGAGACGCTGAATTTATATTGCTTGCCAATAGAACGCAAGTTGTACACCACATTATGGCGACTTCGTTTTATTTGTTCTGTTTCATCAGCATTTCCTTCCTTGGTGATGATTGGAAACATATACTCTGTTTCGGAGGTATATTTGTCAGCTATCTGCTGCATTGCCTTGTCCCATTTGATCGTGACAGCAGGATTGTTGTCTGATGTATGGGAAATGTAGGTGAGCATTCCGTCTTTAATGCTGGATTTCTTCAGATATGCCATATCCACATAGTTCATGCCTCTTGCATAAAGTGAGAACAGAAACATGTCGCGTGCGAAATCCTGCGACTTATTAAGATTGAGAGTTTGCAAATAGCGCAACTCGGCTATTGAGGGAAACTGTTGGGCGGCAGGTTTTGGCGATGGTGTCTTGTTTACCATGCGAAAAATGTCGTGCCCTTGTATTTTGCCTTTTTTTACAGCTTGCTTATAGAATGCACACAATTGCGACAGGTAAAAAGCGGTTGTAGATGCCGACAGCCCCTGTGTTTTCAACCATGTCTCGTAGTCCAGAACAAACAAATCGTCCCATTTGTCCATAGGTGTGGGATTGTCGCCCATAAACATCAATAGGCGATTGGCTGAATACTTGCGTGTTTCAGCGGTATGCTTTCTACCTTCTTTCGTAAGCTCGTCGATGATAATGTTTACAAAAGTTGCGAAATCGGTCATGGTATGATGTATAAATCTTTAGAACAGATAATCATATTGCGAAAAGATTCTTTGATAATCATTCTCATATTTGGTCTTGTCGTTAGGACTGATATGAGGACTTTTGATAATCTGTTCCATTTCTTGGAGTACCTTACCTCCTTCACGCATGATGGGGTCGAGGTGTTCCTTGAACTGTTCTATGAATGGTGAATAATAGTAGCCAATCTCCTCAATGATGAAGGAATAGATGTTCCATGTTTCATTGAAGCTAATGCGATTGTGTGCCACTTCATCCAAGGCATATTTTCTCAAATAGTCGATGTTTTCTGCCTGCAACGACACCTCCTTGTCGTCTTTCACTGGATGGAAATAGCGGTCTATCAGTACTTGGCGCTCTTGCAGGTTGCGCTGGTAAAAGATATTCTCATGGGTGATTGAGGTTTTGCTTTGCTCCACTTCCTCAAAATGCTCGGCATGAACACCGCTGATTGCTACACTCATTCCACCGATGTCCATCACCAGACGGCGATCTCGGTCAATACGAATGATGTAGCCTTCCAATCCTGCCATCTCACCTGTGGTGATACGGAGAAGAATGCGGTTGCGAGCATAATAATGATAAGGGTGGAGAAGGAAACGGATACGCTCAGGTGAAGTCTCTACGATACGCATGAAGGGTTGCATCTGTGAATCTTTGATTTCTGCCACTCTGCCTGTGCTGCAGTTCTTGCACAAATAAGTACGAGGGAAATTCTTGTCAAGATAGGTTTGTATTTCTTCTGGAAAACCTTGGAAGAAGACCAGACCGCTGACGGTCGGCACTTCCTGATGCTGCACCCTATGTTTGCCCTGTTTCTTGAAATACCGTATGGTTTTATGCACAAAATAGGTTCTGCCGTCTTTAATCAGCTGTGCCTCCATGCTCTTCACTTTGCTATGATGCATAAAGAGATACGACCATGTGGTTCCGTCCGATTGACGACACTTCTTTACCTCTGAACCAGTCTTTACGTCTGGCTCAGTAACGTGGTTGCCCTTTGGAGAAACAAGTTTCTCGTCGGCTGTAGAAAAAGAACTCGTACCATCCGGTTTCATAAATTCTGCTCTACTTTATGTCCTCAGCTGCAACCATACATGATGGTTGTGGAAGCCTAGTCCATTTGTTCTTGTTGTGCATAATCTTAATCGTAATATGAGTGCTTGGCATGCAGCCTCTGCACATGTATCTTTATCTTACATTTGTTGCACACTCTTATGGTAAGAGAGCAAAAACAGCCGAATTGACCGCAAATCTGCCATTTAGGGAGTTCTTCCGAGGCAGATTTGCTAAACAATTGTGTTAATTTTGGGGAGTAACATACAGAAAATAATAAAATCTGACACGTAATTCAACTATTTTTCGTACTTTTGCACCAAGTTGTATCTCTTACCATAAGAAAGGGCGAAGTTTGCTAAACATTTACCCTATCATTTGGAAGAGGGGTAAATATACCGATTTATTTACAACTCTTTTAAGATTTTGCTTATAATCCGCTTGTTGGCTTCATTGATGGTTGCTACGTCTAATGACTGCAAGTAAATCTGTGTGGTCTTATAGGAGTTGTGTCCCATGCCCTCGCTGATGGTGGCTATCGGGATGTTCATGTGCAAGGCTACGCTTGCCCATGTGTGGCGTGCCACATAGGTGGTGAGCGGTATCTTCAAGCCTACCATCTCACCGATTTTCTTCAGGTTGTAGTTGGTGTTGTGCTCCACCTTGCGGTATGCAGTGTATGGAGAGGATTCCGTGCCTGTCAAGATGGGTAGCAGATAAGGGGACTCTTTGGTCTGTTCGGCATACTTATCGATAATGGCTTGCATGGGCTTCATCCACTCGATATTGAGGTTTTGGTGGGTCTTGCGACGGTTGTAGTTCACCAAGCCACATTTCAAGTCTGTTTTCTTCAGAAACGCCATATCCACGAATGCCATGCCTCGGAGATAGAAACTGAGCAGGAATAGGTCTCGTGCCTTGTCAAGGGAGGAACCTGTTGGCAACTCCAGATTTTCTATTTTACGAATATCCTTTACAGAGATGGCTCGTTTGGCAGTTCTCACGTTAGCGGTCTGCACGTGAGCAAAGATATCCTTGGCTGGCGCATGGCCTGTTTCCACTGCCTTGTTGTAGAGTGTGCGCAGGGTTCGCAGATAGAAGGACACGGTGTTTTGTCCGATACCTCTGTTGAACAGCCATGCCTGATACATTTCCATCATCTCGCTGGACATCTGAGAGAAGGTGAGGTCTTCGTGATTACGAAACTCCATGAAGCGGTTGGCAGCACTAACATAGTTGCTCTTGGTGCCGATGCACAGCATCTGCTCCTTCTTGGCTATCTGTTGGCGGAAGAAGGTGAAGACGCTTTTGTTCGGTGGCAGTTGCTGTATCTCCTTAGCTATGTCGTCAATGGTATAAGGAATGCCCTCTACATCTTTATCACGGATGATACGCTGCATCTGCTTCATCTCCCAATCTATCTGTGATTGGATGAGCTGTAGATGAGCCTGTCGATTGTTGCGGTTAGAAACAATGATAGCCGACTTTTTGTCGTTCCACTCGTCCGGAAAGACATGATAGTCGGTACTGATCCAGCGCAGATTGCGCTGGTGGATGAGATGATAATACAGTGTGCCTTCCTTTCCCGGCACCGAGGATGCTCTGAATTTTACTTTTACTGTAGCCATAATACTAACTTTTTTATTTGTAACTCATGTTGCTTTTGGGTTATTTACACCTTATTATATATATAAGCAACGCTTTGGCAAGAATGTAGCTGTATATCGATAGATATTTGGGAACACATGAAACACTCTTTTATTTTTTACTTGCCAATACACTTTGACTCTTTGTCCTCTTTTTCGGTATGTTCGGCATGAGCTTATTCTAATGGGTGCAAGTCCCTAACAAGCCCTAATAGCGGGA
>ERZ1034976.422-NODE-422-length-39711-cov-14.919684_pt1 | contig 39711 bp, 31 predicted proteins | sample MGYA00520623_ERZ1034976 | MGnify/ENA primary metagenome ERZ1034976 (study PRJEB33766, sample SAMN09781774) | gut metagenome | biome: gut microbiome | host: Homo sapiens | place: Madagascar | study: EMG produced TPA metagenomics assembly of the PRJNA485056 data... | reverse complement strand
TCAATAGAATTTTAAATATTTTTTAATAATTTATTAATTCAATATTATTTATGAATAAATACAGTTATATATTTATTACAGTATTAATAACATATTATGTCGTCTGATATTCTTTGCTTGGTTGTAAATACGGAGGAATTTTGAGCTGCTGCTTAAAAAGATATAAACGCTTTGCAAAATTTATTGAAAAACTGTTTGCAACGACTGACTGATAACACACATCAACATGTTGTTTTTATCAAAAGATAATCGCAGCCGAAACACAACATACGGACGCTGTAAAGACAATAAGTTGACCGAACTGAACAGCTGTAAAGTCTAACAACATTACATTTTACTTATTGCGAAATGTGTAAAGCAAATCCACAAACAAAATGTAAAATAATTATTAATAAATTGTAAATTTTAATCGGCAGATAATCAACATCCGGCTGTTAATTTGACGGAAAAATGCGATATTTGCAACCTTTGGGCAAATTTGACTATACATTCGCTCATTTTGTGAACAAATTATGTAAAAAAATAATTGACTTTTTACTGTTTGATATGTTTTAATATATATGCGTGATATGCGCTATTGTGTTCAACTGTTTGTGAACACACTTGTTCCTCAGTCTATTGCGAATTTGTCGCAATGGGTCAGAGATTGCGACAGCATACAGTTCTTAATAGTGCAATTCGTAATATTTAATGGAGGTAAAATTAAAAAGTGGAAACTAAATACTCTAAAGTTTTTGCTAAAAAGCTTTTGGCTTTGTTCCTCTCGGTTCTCATGGCATTAACTTGCTTCACCGGTGCTTTAAATGCGTTTGCCGCAAGTAAAGACAGCGATAAAGATTATTATGACGATAACCTTGCCGCTAACTTTATGGCATGGGCAGAAACCACCGACGAGCAAACAGCAGAAGCACTTCTTAACTATGCTGATAAGCATTTGCCCGATTTAGCTACTTCGCTTCTCGGTTCAACACATGTTTACTTCAGTGTAAACGCCGTTGTTGCTACCATCAAAATTGACGGTTATCTTGACAGCGTTGACGGTGCTTTCGACCTTGTTAAACAGGCTCAAGGTATCCTCAGCAGTTACGGTAATATCGTAGGCGGCGATGTTAAAAATGTCGACCTTACTCCGATTTCCAGCTTGACTCCTGCTTCTTCGGGAAAATATGTTACTTCTGACTGCGGAAAATCATACCGTCAGAACTACAGCGCAAAAGAACTTGTTGTTGCACTTGCCAAAGTGTTGTATGTTAACTCAAACGACCTTGGCGGCAAGAACATTTTGGGTCAGTTCGTTAAAGGTAAATTCAACCTCGGTAACCTTCTTCAAAACCTCGTTTTGAAAAAGGACGTTTACGCTCTTCTCCAAGATACACTTGATATGTGGAGCGGCTATCAGTACAACCTTGTTTATAACATCGTTGCTAATGTTATGATTAAAAATACCGATTGGTTTACCGATGAGGAAAAATCAGCTTATTATGCTGACCTTAAAGCAACAAGCGCAAGCGGAAGAACTTATGCTTGGAACTATGATGATGTTCTTTTCAAAGCTTTAAGCAAATCGCTTCTTCAGAAGATAAGTGTATTAGTAACATATAATACATATTATACCAATGATAAAGGCGAAAACATTCCTGAATCTTCTTATACAAGATATAAGGATGGCAAAATCCAAGACAGCAAACTTGTTTACTCCGACGAGTTTATGGATAAGGAAAACAACAAAAAGAATGTTTACCTTTTCCAGTATGACTTTAACGGCGACGGTAAAATCGAAGATATGAACAGCGACGGACAGGAAGAAAAACTTTCTATCGCAAAGAATGATACTCTTTATTCTTTCGCTTTCAGAGCTTTGAAGTTTGCTTGGTATACAGTTCTTAAAGACACTCTCGGCACAGTTCATGTTAATGATGACAATGTTAAAACCGACAATGTTGACTTCAAGAACTTTGATAATCTTTTCTTCTATTGGAAACAAAAATCAGAAAACGGCGGTTGGAATTACAAAGACTGGACTTCCAACTATTCAGCTGCTAATGTAAAAGCTTGGGCAGAATCTGCATATGCAGATTACAAATACAGCTCTGCCGATGCTTTCCTTGCAGATGTTAAGGCAAATCTTTCTTATGAGAGAAATGTTGTTGACAATGCAAAGGGCAACTGGAGAGATGTTGATTCAACAAAGCTCTTCGCAAAGCTTCGTTACAGCCCGCTTGCTGATAAATATTTCAATATGCAAACAGGTCCTATCAACCTTTACTTCACACAAACAGGCACAGCCGATATTGATTCATTCTTCGAGACAGCTTTCTCAAAGTATAACAATATGGTATCCGGCTTCAACGATGCTCTTGTTGCTGTAACAAAGACTATCTTTATCAACAGCGACAACATCGGCTACGGCTCAAAGGATAACAAGCCTGTTACAAACCTTGAAGTTCCTACAATGGGCGAGACAGGTCCTACAGACAGTATTTCTACAATTGCAACAACACTTGTATCAAATACAATGAATATGGTTGAATATGTTGCAAACGCAACAGATCCTAACCTTCTTAACGGCTTCTATAAGAAAAACAGCTTGACTATGAAGACAAGCGGCGTTTCTATTAAAGAGCCGGGTAACCTCAACGAGAGCAATTTTGAGGAAGCTATGATGCCTCTTCTTATCTCTTGTCTCCAAAACATCAATATGCTTGATCCTGTTCATGACGAAGTATGGGATTCATGTAAGGATGCCGAAGGTGTTGCAGTAGTTGCACTTGAGGAATATCTTTCATTCGTACTTCCTGATAAGGATTACTCCGTTCTCTATACATATGATTCAGACGGATACATTGTCGCAAAGAATAACGGCTCACTCTTTGACAGCGCTGTTCTTCCGATGGCTCGTGACGCTCTGAGCTATGTTATCCAATCTGTTGTTCCTTGCCTCTACAAGGATTCAAACAACAACTGGAAAGAATGGGATGTTTATACCGCTCCTGTAACAAGCGAGGCAGACCTTCTTGACATTCTCAACTCGGTTATTTGCTACTATGCTTCACAGGATACCTTCAAGGACTGCGGTTACAAAGCAGGCAGCAAGGCTGATTCTTACGGCAAGGCTGTTGCATCACTTCTCGGTGTTGTAAACGCTGACGGCTCCTGCAAGGTTACACTCAACAATACAATTTGGCAAAATCTTGACGCTGTTGTTAATAAGCTTTTCCCCGTTGTCGGTACTCTCCAATACGGTGACACAAAAAAAACAGGTCAGGCATCAACAAAATCTCTTATCTGGGATGAACTTGTAAACGGTATTCTCGATATAGCTGACACCCACGCTTCAGGCAAGCAGGGCATCACAAATCTTCTTGAAAGAATCCTTACAGTTGTTACTGCTCCTCCGATTTCGGCAGAGGGCGTAGATAAGATGGTTTACGATGATCTTCTTGTTCCGTTTGCTAACGCTTTGTTCGGCGGAAGATATTCAGGCCAGCATTATGATAAGGTTATCCCTTATTCATCATGGTATGACAAGGATGCTTATGCAGATACTAAGTCGGATTCACCTTTCGATTCACTTGTAACAACAAGTACCCTCGGCTACTATTCGGCATCTAACGATACTGCCGACGGCAAAGAGACAGGTGTTCTCGGTATTCTCATTTACAACATCTTTGAAATTTTCGGTGGCACAGACACTTATTCGTATTCTAAACATGCAGGCGCTAAGGGCGCTTGGACCGGTGCAATGTTCGCGGTTGAGGCTGTAAACAACTTCATCCCGTCATTCGTTCCGAGTATTTCAGACCATGACTTGAGCGCTGCTACTGCAGTTGTTAAGAATGCATCACTTTCAGGCTTGACCAACGGTTCTTCCTTCGGTACAAACAGCCTCAACATCACTAATAACGCATCGGGTCTTAACAGATTCTACAGAGACGCAAACGGTGATGTTCATCAAAGCGACAGATACTTTATGTATATCGACAGTATCGATATTGCATCAACAAACGGTTCCTCATCAAACCTTACATTGGGTTCTTATGATAAGGTTGTTTCTCCTGATGAAACATTGAGAGTTTCTCTCACAGGTACTGCTCCGAAGGGTAATGCACTTTATACATTTAAAGTTAATTACTCAATTTTCAAGGGCAAAACTTCAGGTTCAACAAAGCCGTCTATCACTCCTGAAAATACATATGCAACAAACCTCACGGCTACTGCATACTTGTATATGACAGAGGATAAGGCTTGGCAGCAAACCGTTTATGACAACTCAGGTGCATTTAATACTGCATATCAGGGATCGGGAGCAGGCCAATCCAATGATTATACATTTACATCTGCTAAAGGCGGTACAGGTAATAACCTCTACGCTACATTCCCGAAAGCATTCATTATTCCTAAGTCTGAATTGAAAGGCTCAAAGAACTTTACTAAGAATGTTATTCGTGTTACTAACACGAGTGGTAGATCGACAGGTCTTGGCGTTATTGGCGGTAATACATATGCATTCGACGGTATGTATACCTATCTTTCATCGGGCACTAAGTATTATGCTGTAACTAATGGAAAAATTGCCGATACACTTACAACTGCTTCGGATGCTAACGATAAAGTTGCATATGTTGCGGTTGATAAGTCAACAGGTAATATCCTTAACAATAGCTTGTATGACTTTTCAACAGATAACGGTAAAACTTGGAACCGTGGCGAAAAGCAAGCAACCGGTGTTTACGGCGGTTACACTTCAGAGGAAATCAATGCTCGTCCTGAAAAGGACAATGACGGCTTCACAACAAGAGCCCATGTTGCTTGGACAATGAAAGAATTCCTTGCTTCAGGCTACGCATTCGGTGTTCAAAGAGATGAAGCTGCTCCTGATGCTGACGGCAACAAGACATATGTTTACAATGCTGTAATGATTAATTTAGGCAGTGCATCATCACAGGTAACATATTACTCAACGAATGGAAGTGAAAATAAGGAAGCTTCTGTCGCAACACTTCTTCTTCAAGGTGCTTTCGACTGCAGCAGTAAGCTTTCAATTTCGTTTGGTACTCCTATTGCAGGTCTCTACTTTGCAACGTCTAAGACAGAAATTACCAAACAGTCATCTGCAAATGTTCAGTTCCTTGCGTATGACGGATCAACCGATATGGATGTTCAAGACTTCGATATGCCGGTATTCGTTTATACTACGAACAACCCGAACCTCAGAGGTACTGTTCATATGTATGTAGCCGATGACTCTGTTTCTACAACCCTTAATACACAGTATAACGCTGCACTTAAGGCATCAGCTACTTATGCAGCAAATGACTTTACAGACGCTGATTCAAACGGCGACTCTGCAACTTATGATGCATTCCAGCATGCGCTTTCAGATTCTGTTAAGCTCATTTCTACACCTATCACAACAGCAAACGCAACCACACTCGGTAACAAGACTCAGGTAGTTGCTAAGACAACCGAAACAACATCAAACCTTAATAAGGATGTTGCTTACACACCTGTTTCTAAGGACACTGCTCTTCCGGCTGCTCTTCAGGCAGACGCTACAAAGGGCTCTGATTTCTGGTATATCGACAAGGCTTGCACAATTCCGATTTATTCGGCAACAGAGCTCACCGGTACTAACCTTACTCAGGACGCAGCAGGATATTCAGTTGCTAAGAGTGATGAAGACGACAAGTATCACTATGTAAATGCTCCTACATCGGAGACTGCTTGGGATACTACAACATATGTCGACAGCTCTTCAAATGAAACATATCCGTATCTCTATAAGACCGGCGTTCAAAAGAAGGATTCAAACGGCAAGCTCCTTTACAAAGAAGTTAACTTCGTTTACAGAGATAAAGACGGTAAGAAGTGCACTTCTAAGGATGCATGGGCTTACAAGTTTGCTGAAACAGTTACAGAATCAGTTCCTAACGATGCTACTACTGCAACTGACAACCGTGGTATCTATCAAAAAGCTCTTGATAATATCACATACAATATGATTCAGCTTAAATCAAAAGTTAATACTACTATTGCTACTCGTATCGACGGCAATAAGGACTCTGACGGCAAGTATATCGATGTTGTTCAATCACGCAAGGGTCTCAACAGTGTTAACTTCAATGCTGCATCATATGAAAAGATGGTACAAATCGCTAAGGATGCAGAATCTCTTATCTACTATGCTGATAAGGAAGATTCAGAAGGCAATAAGGTTATCGCTAAGGATGAAAACGGTAAGGAAATTACCGACGCTGCAGGCAACCCTGTTTACGAACAAGAGCCTAAGACAGAGCATTCATCACTCGAAATCAATGCCGCTCTCGATATGTACAATGAGTACAAGGGATATGTTCAAAGCCGCGGCTATAAGGGCGCTAAGCTTGAGCAGGAAATCACTTGTGCTACAACTCAAAACTATGATCACGCTCAAAACAAGAACCTTGTTGACAGCGACATTCTCACCAAGGATGACTTCACCGTTTCTATCACTCGCGATGACACTACAGGGGCTATCACAGCCGCTACTGTAACTAATAAGACATCAAAGGGCGCTAAATACGGTAAGTATGTTGGCGGCGTTCTCGCTAATGAAGGCGATGTTGTTTACAGCGATGCATCATGGACTAATTATGTAAATGCTCTTGCTGAAGCAATCGAGGTTGCTCAGGAAGGTACTGCAAACATTTCAAAGATTTATACAATCAAATGCAATCTTGCAAATGCCGAAAATGCTCTTACTGCAAAGAGCGATGATCCTGGTCCGGCTGACACCATCACTATTTCGGGTAAGGTAACAATTGCCACAAATCTTGACGGTACAGCAGGTACAGCAGGCATTGTAGGTATTAATGTTGCAACAGCAGATAAGTCAATCGTTGCTACCACTGCTTCTGACGGTACATTCACTATCGAAGTTCCGGCAGGCACAACAGAGCTTGTTGTTTACGGCGACACAACTGTTGACAGAACTGTTACTCTTTCGGGAACAGCAAGCGTAAGCGATGTTGTTATCCCAATCAATGTCTGTGACTATGTAAAGGATATCGGAATAGATTTGTCCGATAAAGCAATATTCCTTTCAGCACTTGGTGGAAATTACAATGTTTATTGTGATCTTATAGCTGATGGAACTGTTGACTTGTCAGATAAAGCTCAGTTCATGGCATTCCTTGGTAAAGATATTGTTTATGCACCATTGGCACTTGATTAATAATCGTTGCGTTTGCAACTAATCTTTTGGTAAAAAGCAGGTGTTGTGCCGAGTTTATACGGACGATTTGGCCCTACCGTTATTTCGCTGTGGATACTCCGCCGGTAAATATTTTATGGAAACGGAATATTTACACATCGGTTTAAACTACACAAACAAATAGCGGAATCAATGAAACCGTTTTCGACTTTGCCGAATCTATTTTTTCAAGTATTTACATTTTTGTAGATTTAAGCCTGCTTTTTATATATTATGCTACAATAATATGCGGCGTCGCTGCCTTAATGGAAGCGCAAAGGCGGCGACAATGCGTATTATTGCAGCCAAACAGTAATGAGAGGACGGCATCGGATTTTTTAAATTCAATATAAGATGCCGTGGGTTATTATGTCTTACTATGAACTTTTTAAAAAAGAAAGTATTACCCATCCTACTCGCATGCATAGTGATACTCCTTGCCGCTGTTCCGCAAATTTCTGTATTTGCTGAAAAAGGAACGCTCGGCACGGAGAATCCGGTTTGGAAAGCATCATTTCTCGATTCTGACGGCAATTCCGCCGACGGCAATTCGCTCCTCGCGGGTGAATACACCGTCAACCTAAATCTATATGGAATGAAAACCGTTTCGGTTTTGCAGATATCTGCAACATATACCGATGCGGTCACCGTCAATTCTTGCAAAACGATAGCACAATCTAAGTCGGCTCTATTTCGTGACATAATAAAAAAAGAAAATGATAATGAATTCGACGCCGTTGTTGCCGCATACAACAGCGATTCCGTTATTACCGCCGTTGATATTGCAGATGGCGAAACAATGGTGTCACTTAATATAACAGTTAATACTCCGGGCGATTTTGCGGATTATTTTTCTCTCAATACCGACCCTGAGCGCACATATATCGGCGCCGATCTCGGCGACGGCTATGACAGCGCATACACCTGTGTCGAAAGCGCAGATGTTCAGGCTCCGAGCGACAGAAAGTATTATCCAAATATCACACACGATATGTCGCCGGATATTAGCGTAAAAACATACGATGTTAAAGGTCAAATCACAATAGCCACAAATCTTGACGGCACAGCCGGCACAACCGGAATTGTCGGTATCACTGCCTCCGTTGCAGTGGGCGACGATACTGTCACTGCAACATCTGACTCGGAGGGCTACTACACCCTTTCCGCTTTGCCGGAGGGAACATATACCGTCACCTTCAGCGGACCTACAACTGTCGACCGTACTGCAACGCTTGTCGTTTCAGCCGATAAGGCAGATTCAAACGGCTTAATCACCGTTTCCGCTGTACCGATTTGTATTTGTGATTATGTAAAAGATGGTGAAATTGATCTGTCTGATAAAGGAATGTTCCTTTCTGCTCTTAATGGTAATTACAGTATCTATTATGATCTTATTGCGGATGGTCAAGTCGATTTGTCAGATAAGGCTCAATTTATGGCCTTTCTTAACAACAGTATTATTTATGCGGTTATGACTTTATAAAAAGTCGTATGATTTTATTTTAAATGGAGGAATTTTTAAGTGAGAAAATCATTTAAAAAAGTAGTTGCTTGTCTTCTTGCAGTGCTTATGGTTACATTTTCAGTTCCGTTTACTGCACTTGCAGATACTGCAGTTCCTGAAGATTACAAGCCCAACTTTACTCTTAGATTTAACACGGTTTCAGATGATGATGTATCAAGTAATGCTCTGACATCATCTACTGTTACTAAAAACTCAACTTATGACCTTTATACAGGTGCAAAAGGTGCACCTCTTGATTATGAAGGTGGCGTTGATAAAGAAACCGGCGATCTCAAGATTACAAGACTTTATCTTGAAAATTCAAAGGCAACGGGCGCTCTAACTTATAATGATGTTGCTGCCGACGATTATGCCGGAGAATTAACCGGTCAAACTGACTATGAAACGGGCATGCCATTCGCAATAACACTTGCACTTAACAATATAAGCGAAATGACAAAGTTTGAAAACTATATTGATTACAGTGACAATATTGCTCCAGCTGTTGCTTATGGTTCAGGAACTAAGGCAGCTACTGCAAAGTATAAATGGGACACACTCGCTAATTTCAAGAGTGATACTTCAAAATACAAGTCTGCAAAAAGTAAAGATAATGCCATTTATGAATCAGCATCTGATTATTATAAAAACTGCGATACAGAGTCAGATGACCCTGCTGTCAATGGATTGAACAGAATGTGGAATGGTCTTGTTGGTGCCGGAAGCGTAACAATTCAAGATTTTAGCAAAATTGAAACTACCGGAGATACAGGAATTGATAATCTTACCAATCCGAAAACCGGTGAAACCGGCTATGATATGGATAACGATGCTTTGATGGTAACATATATATTTATGGTAACCGGCGAAGTATCTGAATCAAATCCTATCACATTTTCACTTTGTAAAGATCTTAAAAAAACCATTCCGGGTGGTCTTACTATTTCAAGATCAATGGAAGATAATGGTTTGTATCCTCAAAACAGTGCAACATATGGTAAATATGTTGATGGTCAAGTAGGTGCATACCATGCATTCTTCATGGGCTATAATGCATATACTAAAGAAACACTCGGTGGTACAGAGCATACTCACACTCCGGGCGAAGCTAAAAGAGAAAATGTTGTTGAAGCTACTTGCACAACTGATGGCTCTTATGACGAAGTTGTAAGATGCACAGAGGACGGCGAAGTAATTTCGACAAAACACGTTATAGTCCCGGCATTAAACCACAAATATGTTGACACAGTAGTTCCTCCTACATGTACAGAAAAGGGTTACACCTTGCACAAATGTGAGAGAGGCGACAGCGAGTATAAGGACAATTACACAGACGCCCTCGGTCACGAGTACGGCGATTGGATAATCGACACACCGGCTACAGAAGATGCACCGGGTTCTAAACACCGTGATTGTATTCGCGGTGACGATACACAAACAGAAGTAATTCCGCCACTCACTCATGTTCACACTCCTGCAGCTGCAGTTAAGGAAAATGTTGTTCCTGCAACATGTGAAACAGAAGGTTCTTATGACGAAGTTGTAAGATGCTCAAAGGACGGCGCAGAAATGTCGAGAACTCACAAGACAATTCCTGCTCTCGGCCACAAGTGGAAAGCAACTAAGGTTGTAGCTCCTACTTACGAGTCACAGGGTTACACAGAGTATGTTTGTGAAAACGATCCTTCTCATACTAAGAAGGATGACTATACAGCTAAGCTTGACGGCGTTAAGCTCACTGTAGACGGCAAGTACAGCTCATACGGCAGCGTTGAAGGCTATGACTTCGACAAGGCTACATGGACTGGCAAAAACTCAACTGTTACTCTTAAGGCAATGCCTATCGAAGGCGCAGTATTCGCAGGTTGGGAAATCGACGGCAAAGTTGTTTCTACTGCTGATACTCTTGAGCTCACAATGTATAAGGATATCACTGTAACTCCTATCTTCCAGGAGGAGCAGAAGTCAACAATCACTGTTGTATTCCTTGATATGTACAACAATGTTACAGCTTCATACACAAATATGACAGCTGCTGACTTCCAGGCAGAAATGGCAAAAGCTATTCCTACACCTGCTGAATATCCGGGCTACACATTCGTAGGCTGGAGCAAGACAGATGACGAAATCAAGGCTCTTGATGCATCTGCTACAATCACTTCAAGCTACGAGACTCGTGGCAACAGCTACACAGTAAACGCTCAGGGCGCTAAAATCACTGTTAACGGCGAGACAAAGGCTGACTCATTTGCTGACATCGCTTATGATACAGAAGTTACTGTATCTGCTGACAACGCAAAGGCTTGGGCTATCGACGGCACAACAGTTGCAGTTGGCTCATCTTACACATTCTATGTTGGTTCTGATGTAACAATCACACCTGTAACAAATGCTGTAGATGACGCTCCTATGACTGCAATCGTAAGCGCTGCTCCTGCAACTGAAGGCTCATATCGTGTATCATTCCTTGCTTCATCATACATCCCGGCTGGCTACACAGTAATCGACCGTGGTTTCGTATATGGTAAGGGCGCTACTCAGGATGAGTTGACTCTTGCTAAGGTTGGCACAACAATTGCTGCAACAGGCGCTAAGGTTAAGTCAATCTCTGTTCCTACAAATAAGGACACTGTTAATGATTTCGGTCTTGTTTACGGTGTTAAGAATAAGGATGCCGCTGCTACTGCTGTTGCTTATGTAACAGTTAAGAGCATGGCTGACGATTCAGTTAAAACTGTTTACTCAACAATCAGCGAATTCAATTATTAATTATCGCAAATGCCTGCACCGCAAGGCGCAGGCTCCCCTCGGGGGCGACCAATTATTAAAATCTAACAGTGGAGGTTATCTTAATGAAAGAGTTATACACAAAGCCGGAACTCACAGTTGCTGAATTCACAGTAGAAGATGTAGTTACAACTTCAACAAACACAGAAATCAGCAGACCGTTCGGCAACGGCGACGATGACTAAAAAATAAAAGGGGCACGGAGCAATCCGTGCCTTTTTTATTTTTATATATGTTTTATAAAACAATCGTAGGGGCGAACTGTGTTCGCCCGCTTGTTGCCTTAGCGTAATTGTTAAAACCGGGCGACCGCAGGTCGCCCCTACGATAGAATGCACTGAGATTTTCAATAACAAAGCCTTCTCCCCGGGGAGAAGGCATGTTCCGAACATTCAATAATACTTCACAATAAAAAATAATCCTCTTGATATTTGCAGACAATGATAGTACAATATCATTAATCTTAACGAAAGAGATGATTTTATGGCTAATATACATTCATTCGAGTCGCTTGCCGCACTTGACGGCGTAGGCATTCGCTACGATATTTTTTTCACCGGTTGTCCGCTTCGTTGTGCTTATTGCCACAACCCCGACACTTGGTTTAAATCCGACAATAATTACACCGCAGAGCAGATTTATAAAAAAATAATTCGCTACAAGCCGTATTTCAAAAAGGGCGGCGGCGTCACATTTTCGGGCGGCGAACCTTTGCTCAATGCAAAATTTATCAACGAGGTTTATCCGATGATTGCCGCAGAGGGCATCGGCTACTGTCTCGACACCTCCGGCTCTGTTACTTTGACAGACGAGGTTAAAACCGCTATTGACAACGCCGATATGGTTATTCTCGACATCAAATTTTACAATCCTCGGGATTACGAAAAATACACCAAGGGCGATTTTGACAAGTTTGTCGAGATTGGCAAATATTGCACCTCAATCAACAAAAGAATGTGGCTTCGCACGGTTGTTGTGCCCGGCATAAACGATACCGAGGCGGATATGGACAAATATGCAGAATTTGTTGCTCAATTCAAGTTTGAAAAATACGAGCTTCTCGCTTTTCACACGATGGGATTTTTCAAATACGAAAATTTAAAAATCGACAATCCGCTTAAGGACACCAAGGCACTCGACAAATCCCGTCTTGAGGAACTCCAAAATTATTTAAACGGCAAATTGCAAAAATAAAAATCATTACCTCCTCGTTAGAGGAGGTTTGTTTTTTGTGCGAAATGGGTTGGAATTGTAACAACGCCTTCTCCCTCGGGAGAAGGTGCCGAATGAAATGAGGCGGATGAGGGGTAGGATTGCAATAAAGCAATTTTAAACAAACACGCAATATAGACACCTCATCCGTCAACTGCGTTGCCACCTTCCCCTCGAGGGGAAGGCTTTTCATTGTTCTTTACGGAACAGCATCAAGGAGAACGCACACCTAATCATTCAATATCGCGAACATTTTTTATTTCCCACTTGTATTTTTAAATTAACAGTGATATATTTATAATGAATGTCGGCACGCAATTTGTACGGCAAAAAATCGACGAAGAGGATTGCTTATGTTAGGCAAAAAGAAAGCAAAGGGACTTAGTATAATTATTGTTGGCTGCGGCAGGGTAGGCACAACACTTGTTGAGCAGTTGAGCGCAGAGGGTCATGATATTACAATCGTAGACAAGGACCACGATGTTGTCACAGAGCTTACAAATTTATACGATATTATGGGCGTTGTCGGAAACGGCGCAAGTTTCACCACTCAAATCGAGGCAGGAATCAAAACAGCCGACCTTATCATCGCAGTTACGGCGAGCGACGAGCTGAATTTGCTTTGCTGCACCGTTGCGCGCAGGGTGAGCGAGTGTGCCGCAATCGCAAGAGTGCGCGACCCCGACTACTCCCTCGAAATTGCTTATTTGCAGGAAAAGCTCGGTCTTGTTATGATTATCAACCCCGAGCAGGAGGCATCGCGCGAGATAGCGAGAATTTTGTCACTTCCGAATGCGCTTGAGGTAAACACATTTTCAAACGGCAGGGTTGACCTTGTAAAATTCCGTGTGCCGGCAAACAATATGATTGCCGGAATGACAGTTGCGCAAATCGGCGCACGCACCGAAAATGTTTTGCTTTGCGCAGTTGAGCGACACAGCCAAATTTCGATTCCCTCGGGCAATACCGAAATCAAGGCAGGCGACATCGTTTCGTTTGTTGCGCCGCGAAAGCACGCAAGGTCGTTTTTCAAATCAATCGGACTTAAAACAAACAGCGTTAAAAATACCATGATTGTCGGCGGCGGCGACTCGGCATACTATCTCAGCCGAAATTTGCTTGCGGCAGGCGTTGATGTAAAAATTATCGAAAAGGACCGCGCAAGGTGCGAGGAACTTACAAATCTTTTGCCAAAGGCAGTTGTCATCAACGGCGACGGAACAGACGAGGATTTGCTTAAGGAGGAGGGGATAGACGCTACGGAGTCTTTCGTTCCTCTTACCGGCAGTGATGAGGAAAACATTTTGCTCACCCTTTATGCAAACCATGTTTCGCACGAAAGTACAAAGGTTGTCACAAAAATTAACCGTCTTACATTCAACGATGTTATCGACAGACTCGACTTGGGCAGCGTAATTTATCCGCGATACATAACCGCGGAGGCGATTATTGCTTATGTTCGCGCAAAAAGTGCATCGAGGGGCAGTAATATCGAAACGCTTTATCATATGTTTAATCAGCGTGTTGAGGCGATTGAGTTCAAAATTGACAAGGACTCAAAGGTAACAAACAAGCCGCTCAGTGAGTTGAATATCAAAAAGGATGTTCTCATTTCATTTATCAACCGCCACGGCAAAATCATCATTCCGTCCGGTCAGGATTGCATCAAACCAGGCGATACTGTTATGATTGTTACAAAAATTGTCGGCATGGTTGACATCGGCGAAATTTTAGATTAAGGTTAGTATTTTTGTATGAATGGTTCTGTTATCAGGAGAGTTGTGGGGTATGTTTTGACCCTTGAGGCACTTTTGTTGTTGCTTCCGTGCATAGTTGCTCTTTATTATAACGAGCAGGAGGGTTACGCTTATCTTGTCAGCTCTGTAATTTGTCTTGTGATAGGCGGCGCAATGTCGCTTAAAAAGCCGAAAAGCAATGTGTTTTATTTAAAAGAGGGCTGTGTCGCAACCGCGTTAAGCTGGATTGCGCTCAGTGTTTTCGGCGCGATTCCGTTTGTCCTTACGGGCGAAATTCCGCATTTTGTCGATGCCCTTTTTGAAACCGTTTCGGGCTTTACAACTACCGGTGCAAGCATTCTCGGCGATGTTGAATCGCTTGCAAACTGCACGCTGTTTTGGCGCAGTTTTACGCACTGGATAGGCGGTATGGGCGTTCTTGTGTTCATTTTGGCAATGATTCCGCTCAGCGGCGGCTCAAATATGAATCTTATGAGAGCCGAAAGCCCAGGTCCCTCGGTCAGCAAAATTGTGCCGAAAATCAGAAAAACCGCCGCATTGCTCTATGTCATTTATTTCACTATGACACTTATTGAAATTGTATTTTTGCTTTGCGGCAAAATGCATTTTCTCGAGTCTGTTTTAACCGCTTTCGGTACGGCAGGCACAGGCGGATTTGGCTTCAGAAATGACAGCTTTGCTTCGTTTTCGCCATATATCCAATGGGTTGTTACAATATTTATGATATTGTTCGGCGTCAATTTCAACGCGTATTATCTCTTGCTTTTCAGACAGTTTAAAAAGGCATTTTCGCTTGAAGAGGTCAAATGTTATGCGGCAATTATAATTGTGTCAACCGGATTGGTTTTTTCAAACACAATTCATCTTTACAACACCGTCAGCGAGGCGTTGTGCAAGGCGTCATTCCAGGTTGCGTCGATTATAACGACAACAGGATTTTCGACAGCGGATTTCAACACATGGTCAAGCACCTCAAAAACAGTGCTTGTCGTGCTTATGTTTATCGGTGCGTGCGCAGGCAGTACCGGCGGCGGAATCAAGGTTTCGCGCTTTATTCTTGCAATCAAAAATGTTTTCAGAGAGTTCAAATCGTATTCTCACCCGAAAAGCATAAATTCCGTAAAAATGGACGGCAAGGTTGTCGACAAGGATGTTCTTAAAAGCACAAATGTTTATTTCATCACATTTATTCTTGTTTTCTTCGTGTCGGTGCTTTGTGTTTCGTTTGAGGGCAACGATTTGACAACAAATTTCACCGCCGTTGCGGCAACAATCAACAACATCGGTCCCGGACTTGAGCTTGTCGGACCGTCTGAAAATTTCGGTCTGTTTAATGATTTTTCAAAAATCGTTCTTATTTTTGATATGCTTGCCGGCAGGCTTGAAATTTTCCCGCTTTTGATATTGTTTAATCCGAGCCTGTGGAGCGAGGCTGTCAAGCAAAACAATGCTCGCAGAAAGAAGAAAAAATATCTTTCAAAACAGTGAAAAATAATTAGTCTTGACATTATTGCGCTTTGCTGTTATAATATCAAGGCTTAGTTATATAACTAACAAATCCTTGCGTGAGGAGAAATCACGCCAAATGTCCAGAAGGAGGTGCTGAAGAATGGCATTAAAGAATTACGAAATCGTTATGGTTTACTCACTCTCAAAGGGTGAAGAGGCAGTAAACGCTTTGAAAACAAAGTTCACTGACCTTATTTCTAAGAATGGCACTCTCGGCGAAGTAGAGGAATGGGGCAAGAGAAAGCTTGCTTATCCTATCAACTACGAAGCAGAGGGATACTATGTTCTTATCAACTTCTCAAGCGATGAAAAATTCCCGGCAGAGCTCGACCGTGTAATCAACATTACAGACGGCGTTCTCCGTTCACTCATCGTTGCTAAAGGTGAGTAAGGAGGTTATCAATTATGATTAATATGGTAGCCCTTATGGGAAGACTCACATACGAGCCGGAATTGAGAACAACACCGAGCGGTGTATCTGTTCTTCGTTTTCAGGTTGCGTGCGACAGAAATTATCAACGCTCCGGTCAAGACAGACAGGCAGATTTTATTGATTGTGTTGCATGGCGCCAAACTGCGGAATTTATCAGCAGATATTTCCACAAAGGCTCAATGATAGCTGTTGAGGGTTCAATCCAAACAAGCAGCTATACCGATAAGAACGGCAACAACAGAAAACAAGTTGAAGTTGTTGCAAACAATGTTTCATTCTGCGGCAGCAAGTCGGAGAGCGGCACAACAGGCGCGGCTAACCCCGCATTTGCTCAGCCTGCTCCAAGCTATGCAAGCGCAGATAACAGTGATTTTGAAGAAATCGTCGATGATGACGACGATTTACCATTCTAAGAAACTCGCAAAGGAGGAAAAACCATGGCATACAATAACAAGGGTCAAAGAAAAGGCCGCAGAAAAGTTTGTCAGTTTTGCGTTGACAGTTCAAACGAGATCGACTACAAGGATGTTGCAAAGCTCAGAAAGTTTGTTTCAGAGAGATCAAAAATCCTTCCCCGTCGTGTAACAGGTACTTGTGCAAAGCACCAGAGAGAACTCACAACTGCAATCAAGAGAGCTCGTCATCTTGCTCTTATGCCTTACATTTCTGACTAATATCAGCAATTTAAAGCTTATTGTACGAAGACATTCGGTATCGGATGTCTTCTTTTTTTGTTTTGATGTTATTGCTGAATTCGGGCGACCACAGTTCGCCCCTACGATGGGCATTGAGGTTTCTTATTGCCAAGCGGCGAATTTCATCGAGAAAAAGGCTTGTTCATAAATCAAAAAACCTCCCATATATAAAGGGAGGATTTGCATATTCTAAATAATTTCCTGCTCAATATTGTCAAACAAATCATCGTTGAAAAAATCACGGATTGAGATTTCAAGACCGTCACAGATTTTTTGCAGCGATACTACACCCGGGTTTTGGCTCTTTGTGTTGAGCATACTGTAAATCGTTGACGGATTTATTCCGCTTAAATTCCCAAGTGCGTTGACCGCTATATTTCTCTCTTTGCAGAGGTTTATGATGCGTTGCGCAACTGCTTCTTTTATTTTCATAACTACCGCCTTTTTGCTTGTGATAGTTAAATTGTAAATGAATTTGGGATATATCGTGTGGGATATATCCCAAATTATTGTTGACATTTGTGCTTTGATAATGTAAAATGAAAATATAATCAGTCGCAGCTGATAAAAAAGAGAAACCTGTTCCCGTTCCGAACACAGTAGTAAAGCTCTTGCATAGGCTTATGCAGGGGCGATTTTTGTTTTTATGACTCGAGGAGGAGCAATGAAAGAAAACATAAAATATATGCTGAAAAATTGGACCGCGTGGGATAAGAAAAGCCTGATTTATTTTTTTATCCGCGTTCCGGCGCTTGTTTTTCAGCCGATTGTAACAGCTTATATACCAAAGGCGATGATTGATTGCATTAACGAGGGCGCAACTGTCGCCAGGCTTACGCTCGTCGTAGCCCTTTTGAGCGTGCTTGTTGTCTTGACCACATGGCTTGCGCCGTTTATGCAGGAATTGTTAAACGGCAGTGCGCGCATTATCCGTATGCGCTATGCCGTGCTTGCGTTTGAGAAAAATCTCAACACCGATTATACAAATATCGAAAGTCCGAGCGGCAGAGAGAAAAATAAAAGGGCAATGGAATTTTATCGCAGCTATTATTCCGGTTCGGCGGATTTTCTCGACTCAAGTAACCAGTTTTGCGTCAGCATTGTCGGCGTTATAACCTCGCTTGCGCTGATTTATAAAGTCAATATTATAATGATTTTGGTTATTCTTGCCACATGCGTTTGTGAGTTTTTTCTTCTCAAATTTTTAAATGGCAGGGAAAAGAAAACAAAGGACGAGCGAAGTAAAATATTTGTCAGATTTGATTATTACTATAATCTTTGTCGTGATTTTTCAGCCGCAAAGGACATTAGGCTCTACGGATTTACAGATTATTTTATGCACGCCGTTGCGAAAATAATTTATGAATTAGAGGCGATTAATCAAAAATTTATGCGCCAAAATCTCAAGGTCGGCGGCACAAGGGCACTGCTTAATCTTTTGCGTGAGCTTGTTGCTTATGCTTATCTTACATATCTTGTGTGCAGGGGAAAACTCTCCGTTTCCGATTTTATTTTCTATTTCGGCATTATAACCGGCTTTTCAAATTGGATATTAAACGCCGTGTATCAGTATTCAAATCTTGAGCGTTGCTGTAACGATTGTGCCGCTTTTCGTGAATTTGTCGAAAGTACGGACGAAAGCGAAAACAAGCCCGATGTTGATTTTAACGGCATTGAGTCAATCGAATTTAAGAATGTTTCGTTCACCTATCCCTCTGCGGAGAAAAGCACAATCAACAATATGTCCTTTAAGGTGGGCAAGGGCGAAAACATTGCAATCGTCGGCGAAAACGGAGCAGGCAAAACCACCGCCGTTAAGCTCCTTTGCGGCTTATATTATCCCACTTCGGGCGAAATTTTGATTAACTCAAAGAGCAGCCGCGATTTTTCAAGCGACAGCTATTTTAATCTGTTCTCCGCAGTTTTTCAGGATTATTATTTTATGCCGATGACGATTGCCGAAAATGTTTGCACAACTTCAAATTACGATAAAGAAAAACTCTTTGTCGCATTTGAAAAGGCAGGAATAGCGGATAAGATAAACACTCTGCCCGATAAAGAAAAATCGTATATGATAAAAGATGTGTATAAAGACGCGGTTGACTTTTCGGGCGGCGAAAAGCAAAAACTGCTCCTTGCAAAGGCGATATACAAAAACGCGCCTGTTTTGATTTTGGACGAGCCGACTGCCGCACTCGACCCAATCGCAGAGAATGAACTGTACCTCAAATATAACGAGATGACGAGCGGCAAAATATCGTTTTTTATTTCTCACCGCCTTTCATCCACTCGCTTTTGCGACAGAATTTTGTTTATCAAGGACGGCAAAATTGCCGAAAGCGGCACACACGAGGAGCTGATGGCGCTCAAAGGCGCGTATTACAGAATGTACCAAGTCCAAAGCTATTATTATAAGGAGAACGGAGGCGAGGCTGTATGAAAAATCTAAAGACTGTATTTGCGGCGTTTCGTGAAATGCATCGTCTTGAAAAACGCCTTATCCCCACTGCCGTTACAGTTGCTGTTGTTACGGCGGTTATGCCCTTTGTCAACATTTGGTTTACATCAAAAATTATAGATTTGCTGAGCCTCGGAACAGGTATGAAAAGCCTTGCCCTTTATATCGGCTCCGCTGTCGGTATCAACGCTCTGTTGTTTTTTATCAACTATTACCTCGGCGATATGCAGTTTGTATATCGCTCGCCGATGTATAACAAGGAACTTCAGCGAATTTCGTCAAGGCTGTTCGGCATTGAATATCAAAAACTCGAAAATAGTGAGTTCAAGGAGCTTGTGCACAAACATTCCGAGGCGCAGGACAGAGTTTTTTCCTCGTTCGTTCAACTCACATGGATGATGCGTGATTTTATATCGGGCGCATTGACGCTGATTATATCAATCGTCATTATCGCTCCGCTGTTTAAAATCGGGTTTAAGAAAACGGGTGACACTTTCTTTGAACGCCCTGCGTTTTTGCTGACGATTTTCGGCGCAATTGCCGTTATGGCTGTTATCATTCTTGTGGTAGCCGTCAGAATGAACAAGGCTTGGTTTAAGGCGAGCGACGAGTATTCGCGCCTTGACAGAATTTTTTACTACTTCCTCAATATGTTCTCCGATTATAATACCGGTAAAGAAATCCGCATTTATAACGAGCAGGAGTTAATCAAACACACCGCCACGGACAGACTGCTTACCGACGGCGAGCGGATTTTGAAAAAAGCCTCGATGAACACGGCAAAGCAAAGCTCGTTTGTTGCGATTTTGGGTGCGCTTGTGGGTTTCGGTATTTATTTGTTTATCGGTGTTAAGGGGTTATACGGCTTGTTCGGTATCGGCTCGCTCGTGCTTTACTGCGGTGCGTTTATGCAGATAATCGGCGGCATAATGAAAATGGCTGTCACTTTCGGCAAAGCCGCCGAAATGGTGCCGCTTGTCAATTATTATTTTGAGATTGTAAATACCGAGGACGAAATGACCTACGGCGAAAGAACGCTTGATTTGTCGGGCGGATTTGAGATTGAGTTCAAAAATGTTTCGTTTAAGTATCCGGGTGCGGAAAATTACGCTCTCCAAAATGTCAATCTAAAAATCAAAAACGGCGAGCATTTAGCTGTGGTCGGCAGAAACGGAAGCGGCAAAACAACATTCATTAAATTGATGTGCCGCCTTTACGATGTTACCGACGGCGAAATTTTGCTCAACGGTGTGAATATTAAGGAGTACACTAAGGACACTATTATAAATCTCTATTCCGTAGTTTTTCAGGATTTCAAAATGTTCTCCGTTTCGCTTAAGGATAACATTTGTGCAAATTCCGATTTTGAGAGCGACAGATTTTATACATGCCTTGAAAACGCAAATATCAAAGACAGGGCAGAGCGACTGCCGAATAAGGAAAACACATATCTTTACAAGGATTTGGACGAAAACGGTGTTGAAATCTCCGGCGGTGAGGCGCAAAAACTTGCGCTTGCGAGGGCACTTTATAAGGATGCGCCGGTTGTCATTCTCGACGAGCCGACAGCCGCGCTCGACCCGATTGCCGAAAACGAGATTTATACCCGTTTCAATTCATTTGTTCAAAGCAAAACCGCAATTTATATTTCGCACAGGCTTTCAAGCTGTGTGTTCTGCGATAAAATTGCCGTGTTTGACAAGTCAAAGCTTGTTGAAAGCGGCACGCATCGGGAACTTTTGACAGCGGGCGAAAAGTATTTTGAGCTTTGGAACGCGCAGGCAAAATATTATGTTAATTAATTTTATATAAACAAAAAAGCACAGTGCCATGCACTGTGCTTTTAATAATACTGAAATTATTGCTCAACAGGGTAAACAGAAACTTTTTTTCTATCCTTGCCCATCTTCTCGAACTTAACAGTTCCGTCGATGAGAGCATAAAGTGTATCGTCAGAGCCGATACCAACATTGTTGCCCGGATGAATGTGAGTTCCTCTTTGGCGATAAAGGATGTTGCCTGCAAGAACGAATTGACCGTCAGCTCTCTTTGCGCCGAGACGCTTTGATTCTGAATCACGGCCGTTCTTTGTAGAACCCATACCTTTCTTGTGAGCGAAAAGTTGTAAATTTAACTTAAGCATTATTACACCTCCGATATGTTCACTTTGATATTGTCAGGATAATCCTTTTCAAGCTCGGTTAAATGCAAGATTAAACCGTTTAATATATCCTGAGCCTTGGACGGTGACTCTTTAATTTCAAGCCGCATATATCCGTCTGTTGCGGCGGCATCGGCATTTAGGTTTAAAATTTCGGTGACTGTGTTTGCGGTCATAAAGCATGCACTTGATACAAACGCGCAAACAATGTCCTCACCGGACGGGGCGCTGTTTGAGTGACCCTTACATTCAAACCCTGTTATTAAATCGTCACATTTTGTAAAATTGATTTTAATCATTATGCGTTGATCTTTGTGATCTCAACCTTTGTGTATGGCTGACGGTGACCCATCTTGCGCTTTTCGTTCTTCTTTGGCTTGTAAGTAAATACTGTGATTTTCTTGCCCTTGCCGTTCTTAAGAACCTTTGCGTTAACGGTAGCCTTTGCAGCGTCTTTGCCTGCCTTGAAACCCTTGTCTGTGCTTACTGCAAGAACATTGTCAAATGTTACTTCGCTGTCAGCGTCAACACCGAGCTTTTCGATGTAAAGAACATCGCCTTCGGCAACTTTGTACTGCTTTCCGCCTGTTACGATAACTGCGTACATAAGTATATTATCTCCTTCATAAGTCTCGCTACGATAGGCGTGCGCGGCGCGCAACTTCACTGCCCATAATATGCGGCTTAACTATTATAACAGAATAATATAAAAAGTCAATGTTTTTTTGCATTTTTATGTTTCAATTAAAAGCAGGGTTATCTGTTCTCCCCAATATATAATCTGTCGATACATTGTAGTAATCCGCGAGCGCTAAAAGGTGCCTTATCGGCAGTTCGTTTGCTCCGCGCTCATACCGAGCATACATTGTTTGCGATGTTTCAAGCATTTGTGCTATTTCAAGTTGTGTCTTATCGTTGTCTTCCCTCAAGTCGCGAATTCTCTTAACATATTCCATAATAAACCCTCCGCTACAATTATATGTAGTAAATAAGTTTACTAACGGATTTAGTAAAAAAGTTTACTATTTGAGCTTTTTCAAAGCTCAAAATTCGCATTTATTTGTTTATTTTCGGATAAATGATAACTCTTAAAAATAAACCTTTACAAATCCTTGTTAATATGCTATAATCTTCTCGCTGTGACGGATTACTCGGTTACGGGGGTATGCCCTTTTGGGAGTCACCTATCCCGCTACTGTGTTTTTCGCAATGCAAATATTTTAATGAGGTGAGTCAAAATGACAAAAGAAGAAAAACAAGCAATAATCAAAGAATATGCCGTTCACGAGGGTGACACAGGTTCTGCACAGGTACAGGTTGCTGTTCTCACAAAGAGAATCAACGAACTTACAGAGCACCTTAAGGTTCATAAGAAGGACCACCACTCACGCCGCGGTCTTCTTAAGATGGTAGGTCACAGAAGAAACCTTCTTGCTTACATCTACAAAAACGATGTTCACGAGTATCGTGATCTTATTGCTAAGCTCGGTATTCGTAATACTATCGAGCGTAACTTGGCTGACAACGAAGCTCAAGACTAATTAAAATACGGCAGGTGATGTTGCTATCACCTGCCTTGTTTACATTTTTAAGGTATCCCGAGGAGGAGTTGACAATAGTAGTAAGCTGAGCCGATAAACGATTGTCGGTTGACCTTATTACTATTCTCCTCCTTCGATATAAAAATATTAAGAAAGAGGTAATTTAAAATGTTTTTCAAGAATTTTAAAGTATGGGAAACAGAACTTGCAGGCAGAAAGCTTACACTTGAAACCGGCAAGATGGCAGGCCTTGCAAATGCATCTGTTATGGCTCGCTACGGCGAAACAAATGTGCTTTGCACAGTAACGGCATCGGCAAAGCCGAGAGAGGGCGTTGACTTTTTCCCTCTCAGCGTTGACTATGAAGAGAAAATGTATTCGGTAGGTAAAATCCCCGGATCATTCCAAAGAAGAGAGGGCAGAGCTTCCGAAAAGGCAATCCTCACTTCTCGTTGCATCGACCGTCCTATCCGTCCTTTGTTCCCAAAGGATTTGAGAAACGATTGCTCGGTTGTAGCAACAGTTATGTCGGTTGACCCCGACTGCTCACCCGAAATCACCGCTATGATCGGTGTTTCTGCGGCTATCGCAATTTCGGATATTCCGTGGGACGGACCGATTTCAGGCGTTAATGTTGGACTTGTTGACGGTCAAATCGTTATCAACCCGACTCTTGAGCAAAGAGCAAAGAGCGACCTTGTTCTCACCGTTGCATCAACGGCAGACCTTGTAGCAATGATCGAGGCAGGCGGTAACGAAATCGACGACGATACAATGTTTGACGCTATCATGGCAGGTCATGAGGAAAATAAAAAAATCGTTAGATTTATCCAAGGTATTGTTGATGAAATCGGCAAGCCTAAATTTGAATATGAGTCATCAAATCCCGATCCCGAGATTATGGCTCAAATCGAAGAGTTCTGCATCGAGGATGTCAAGAAAGCTCTTGATACAGACGACAAACTCGTTCGTGACGAGGCTCTTCTTCCTATCTATGCCGCTGTTCACGAAAAATTCGACGAGCAGTTTGAGGGCAACGAGGCAAAGATTGACGAGATTATGTATCTTGTTCAAAAGCATGTTGTTCGTTCATGGCTCAAGGACGAGCATAAGCGTGTTGACGGCAGAGGCATTGATGAAATCCGTCCGCTTAACGCAGAGGTTGACCTCCTTGCAAGAGCACACGGCTCAGGTCTTTTCACAAGAGGACAAACACAGGTTCTTTCTGTTACAACACTCGGTCCTATGAGCGACGCTCAGCAGCTTGACGGACTTGACGAGCAAACAGAAAAGAGATATATTCACCACTACAACTTCCCGTCATACTCTGTCGGCGAAACAAAGCCGTCAAGAGGACCGGGCAGAAGAGAAATCGGTCACGGCGCGTTGGCAGAAAAGGCACTTGTTCCCGTTCTTCCGTCTGTTGACGAGTTCCCGTATGCAATTCGTGTTGTATCGGAAGTTCTTTCGTCAAACGGCTCAACATCACAAGGCTCAATCTGCGGCTCAACTCTTTCTCTTATGGCAGCAGGCGTTCCGATTAAGGCACCGGTTGCAGGTATTTCCTGCGGTCTTATCACCGGCGACGAGGGCGTTTACGGCGACTTTATGACAATGGTCGATATTCAGGGTCTTGAAGATTTCTACGGCGATATGGACTTTAAGGTTGCAGGTACAAAGAAGGGTATCACAGCAATTCAGATGGACCTTAAGGTACACGGTCTTACTCCCGAAATCATCAAAGAGGCTTTTGCAAAGACACACAAGGCAAGAAATTATATTCTTGATGAAATTATGCTCCCTGTTATCAGCGAGCCGAGAAAAGAGCTTTCAAAATACGCTCCGAAGATGTTTACCGTTTCAATCAATCCCGATAAAATCGGCGATGTTATCGGCAAGGGCGGCAAGGTTATCCAGGAAATTCAGGCTGAATACGATGTTAAAATCAACATCGAAGAAGACGGCAGAGTTTATATTTCCGGTATCGATGCCGACAAGTGCAAGGGCGCAGTTGAGGTTGTTAAACTTATCGCTACAGATCCCGAAGTCGGCGCATACTACAACGGCGTTGTAACAAGAATTATGAACTTCGGCGCATTTGTTGAAATCGCACCCGGCAAGGAAGGTCTTGTTCACATCAGTCGCCTTGATGTTAAGAGAACAGAAAAGGTTGAGGATGTTGTAAATGTAGGCGACTCAATCGCAGTTAAATGCATCGAAATTGACGATCAGGGCAGAATCAACCTTTCAAGAAGAGATTATCTCATCGAGGTTGAGGGTATGACCGCTGAAAACGAAATTGACGATACACCGCGCAAGCCTCGCCGTGAGGGCAGAGGTCCTCGCCGCAATTTCAGAGGTTAATAATCAAATAATCAACGGAGTGCGTTCGTGAGAGCACACTCCGTTTTTTGCTATATGTATCCATATTAAAGAAATGAGGGCTTGATTATGGTTGATAATAAGGGCAAAATTAACGATTGGGACCGTATGGTCGCAGGCAAGCTTTATAACGCAGGCAGTAAGGATATTTTTAAACAGCATGCACTCGGACTTATACGATGCCAGCGTTTTAACAAAATCGCCGTTTGGAGATTCAAAACAAAACAGCGTGCGCTTGAAAGACTCATTCCGTCGGCAAAAGGCAAGGATTTTGCTGTTTTTGCACCGCTTTATTGCGAGTACGGCGTCAATGTCCGTGTCGGCAAGGATTGCTTTGTAAACTATAATTGCACATTCCTTGATATTTCTCCCATCACATTCGGCGACGGCGTGTGGATTGGTGCAAATGTAACTCTTGCAACGCCGCTTCATCCGTTCCTTGTTGAGGAGCGACTTCCTGCCGATTATCCCGACGGCAGGCATGACCTTGAGTATTCCGCACCTATCACAATCAAGGACGGCTGTTGGATTTGCTCAAGCGCAACGATTTGCGGCGGAGTAACAATCGGCGAAAACAGCATTGTGGCGGCAGGCGCGGTTGTCAACCGTGATGTTCCGCCAAACAGCATTGTCGCAGGTGTTCCTGCAAAGGTTATCCGCCAAATCGACGAGAACGACCGCATTAATGTTTGGGATACATATATGAAAAACGAAACGCCGCTTTCCGTAAGAAAAAGAAAAGCGACAAAATAATTATTCTATTAATTTTTTGCAAAAAATACCGCCCGATACTCGGTAGTTGAGTGTCGGGCGGATTTTACATTTTAATCCAAATCGATATATACATTATCGCATACAAAACCGCATAAATCACAACCTGATGTCCCAAATAAAACCAAAGGCTGTTCTTGCCTATGAATGCAAACACTTTTGAATGTTTTTTATATGTCCACCTCGGGAGTCTGCCCTCTTTAACATACTGACCGGCAAATGCGCCGAAAAGGAACATAAACAGCCACGGCAACAGTGCAAAATAATCTGCGCTTGCAAAGTCGGCGTTATAAAATCCGAGAGGGAAAAGTATGTTTGTTTGATACAACGACTCGGGCAGGTGAATTAAGCCGAACATAAGCGTTTTGTCGCTTATGCCGTATGTCAGCATAAACAAAAGTGCGCTTGCCGCCATTCCAACGGACGGCTTTATTTTTTTCATAAACGGCATCAAAAGCCCTGTGATTATCATACAACAGCCGAGGCAGTGCAGTATTCCGAAATAAATTTCGCATTTATAAATGTGCATCATCGGCATTATCACCGCGGTTGCAACGGTGACGGCAAGACCGGCGGCAAGTACAATCGCACCGCGCTTTAGGGTGTTGCGCGAAAGGCGCGAGCATACGCCCGATATTATAATAAAAATGCTCCAAAAAATCGGCTGAAATGTGCAAAGTCTGTCAAACGCTTTAAAGCCCCAATCAGCCATATATATGTTGCCTATGTCGAGAAAGGTGTGATGAACTATCATCGCCGCTATTGCAAAGCCGCGCAGTTCATCAAGAAAATATATTCTCTCCCGTTTATTGCCTTTTTCCAAATTTGTCACCCCGATGCCGCGTGATTTTATTGTTTCGGATATATTATATTAAATTCAAAATATATTGTAAATAGTAAAGTTATATGTTATTATTAATTTGAATATAAACTATACGAGGTAAAAAGATGAAAGAATACAATGTTATTCAATACGGTGCAAAGGGCGACGGCACAACAAACGATGCGTTCGCCATTCAGCACGCAATAGACGATTGCGCAAGAAACGGCGGCGGCAGAGTTGTTTTGCAAAGCGGTAAGGTTTTCTACAGCGATTCAATCAGGCTCAGAGCAAATGTCGATTTGCATATTCAAAAGGGCGCACGCCTTAAAGCAACAGGGAATATAGACGGCTATATCAGACCGAACAAGCTTATTAACGACCCTAAAACCGCGTTAATCGGCAATCCCGTTACAGGCAAGCCGAGCTTTGTGTTTATCTACGGTTTTGAGGCGGACAATTGCTCAATTTCGGGCGAGGGCACAATCGACGCAAACGGTCACGCTTTTGTTCAGCGCAAGGACCGATATTATGTTACGGGCGATTTTTATCCGCGTCCGACAGTTATGTATGTTGAAAAAAGCAATCATATCACATTTAAAGAATTTACGGTTGTTGACGCTCCGTTTTGGACTCTCCACCCGGCAGGCTGTGACGATGTTTTGATTGACAGAATCAGAATTTTAAACGACCTTGATGTCGCAAATTCCGACGGAATCGACCCCGACCATTGCTCAAATGTCAGAATACTCGGATGTCATGTTACATGCGCCGACGACTGCATTTGCTTAAAGGCGTCGAAGGGCAATGCCGAATACGGTCCGTGCGAAAATATCGTTATCGACGGTTGTACGCTTGTTTCAACCTCTGCTGCAATAAAAATCGGCACCGAGGGTGTGGGCGATTTCAAAAATGTTATCGTTTCAAACTGCGTTATAAGCAAATCAAACCGCGGACTTTCAATTCAAATCCGCGACGGCGGCTGCGTCGAAAATGTTACATATTCAAATATTATTATCGAAACACGCCGCTTCTGTCCCGATTGGTGGGGTACCGCAGAGCCTATTGTTTTAACAACCTTTAACAGGGACGAAAACACAAAAAGCGGCACAATCAAAAACATTCGCTTTTTCAATGTCATCGCAAAGGGCGAAAACGGCGTTTTAATTCACGGCAACGCCGAAAATATTATTGAAGATATTACATTTGAAAATTGCCAAATTCAGCTCAACCGCACATCAAAGTGGGACTGTGGCTTGTATGATTTAAGACCGTGTCTTGACTACGGTGTTGAAAAATATGACAATTCGGCATTTTTCATCAGATATGCAAAGAATGTGCTTATTGAAAAAACAAAAACATCGTGGGGCAATATTTGCGACAATTACAAGCACGCAATCGACGCCGAAAATGTTGAAAATCTCGAGCTTGTGAGATTCAGCGGCAAGGCGGTTTCACCCGATGTTGAGGATATTAAAGTAAACAATGTTAAATTTGCGGTTTAACGGAGAAAATATAAAGGCTTCGTTTATCCGTCGGCTTTGACCGAGAAAGGCTACGGTGGTTGTTATGGTACAGCTCAAAGGGTTCAGAGTTAATTCCGTTTCGTTTGAAAACAAGGTTCAAAACGGCACGCAGTTAAAGCTCAAAAACCATTTTAATTATAATGTAAGCTATATGGACGGCGAAAATAAATGCATCGGCTCGCTTAATTTTAAAATTGCGGACGAAAATATGCTCCCGTTTGAAATCAAACTTGAAATAGTTGCCGAATTTGCTTATCAAAGCGGCGACGATAAGGGCGATATTCATGTTGAATCGTTTGACCAGCTGTTTCCGTCGCTCCGTCAATTTATCAACAGCCTCACCGCCACATGCGGTATGCCTGGATTGATGATTCCCTACATTGCGCTTGATCGCGACAAAGTTAATGTCAGCGAAAACGAAAAAGAGGAGAGTGCATTAAACTGATGGCAGATTTGTGCGACAAATGTTGGTACAACACTTATGATGAAGAGAACGACGAGTATTTTTGCGACCTTCAGCTTGATGAGGACGAATATGCAAAAATGCTTTGCGCCGACAAATCAAAACCGTGCAGATATTTCAGACCCGACATAGGCGAATACGGCATAGTCAGAAAACAAAACTAAACCTTTATTGATATGGTTGATAAGGAGGAGATTATATGCCCGAATCGACAATGTATATAATTTGGGCGGCGGCAATATTGCTTTTCGGTATTGCCGAGGGAGTAACCGTTCAGCTTGTTTCAATTTGGTTTTTAATCGGTGCTGTTGCCGCACTCATTGCCGCTTTTTGCGGTGCAGGCATTCCTGTTCAGGTGACTGTTTTTGTCGCCGTAACGGTTGCCACGCTGATTGCAACGCGACCGATTGTCAAGAAAAAGCTGAACACAAAAACAGTCAAAACCAATGCCGACCGCTGTATAGGTCAGGAGGGCGTTGTTATTGAAGAAATAAACAATCTGCTTCCGTCGGGGCAGGTTAAGGTTGACGGCAAGGTGTGGACGGCACGCAGCGAAAGCCACGGTGTCGTGATACCCAAGGATTCAATCGTTTTGATTGAAAAAATCGACGGTGTAAAATTGATTGTAAAAACAATACCTAAAAACGATTAAAGGAGAAAATGTATGAAATTTGTTATTGTTATTGTGTTGATTATTGCGGCGCTTGCACTGCTTATTTTTGCAAATATCAGAGTTGTTCCGCAGTCAAAAGCGTTTGTTATCGAAAGACTCGGCACATTCTTCGCTACATGGGAAACGGGACTTCATGTTAAAATTCCGTTTGTTGACAGAATCGCAAAAACCGTTTCGCTTAAGGAACAGGTTGTTGATTTCAAGCCGCAGGCTGTTATCACAAAAGATAATGTTACTATGCAAATTGACACTGTAGTGTTCTTCCAAATCACCGACCCGAAACTTTACACATACGGTGTTGAAAGCCCGATTTCCGCTATCGAAAATCTCACAGCCACAACACTTCGTAACATCATCGGTGAACTTGAACTTGACTCAACTCTTACCTCGCGTGACACAATCAATGCCAAAATCAGAGTCATTCTTGACGAGGCAACGGACCCGTGGGGAATCAAGGTAAACAGGGTAGAGCTTAAAAACATCATCCCTCCGCGCGAAATTCAGGACGCTATGGAAAAGCAGATGAAAGCGGAGCGCGAGAGAAGAGAGGCTATTCTCCGTGCAGAGGGTGAAAAGCAATCGAGAATTCTTGTTGCAGAGGGTCACAAGGAGTCAAAAATCCTTGAGGCAGAGGCTGAAAAGCAGTCCGCAATTCTTCATGCAGAGGCTGTTAAGGAGGCTAAAATCCGCGAGGCAGAGGGTGAGGCAGCCGCTATCGAGGCTGTTCAAAAGGCATCTGCCGATGCAATCAAGCTTCTTAACGAGGCAAATGCAAATGACGCCGTAATCAAACTTAAGGCAATTGAGGCGTTTGAAAAGGCTGCCGACGGTCAGGCTACAAAGATTATCATTCCTTCCGAAATTCAAGGCATTGCAGGTCTTGCAGAGGGCTTGGTTGAATCCGTTAAAAAGTAATATTTAAAAGCTTTTCGGAACTTCGGGGCATAGACCTTGGGGGCACACTGCATAAGGAAGTAATTGGTTTAAGCTTTCTGAATTTTGCCCATTGCACTATTAAAAAAATATGCCAATACGCAAGTATTGGCATATTTTTGTTAATGCACACTGAACAAAATCAGTTTGCTTAAACTGCTTTGCACTCAAAAACCAAAGAAACAGATGAAAGACAAGGCACAATTTACAGTGCAGGCTGACGCCTGCGCTGTGAATTTAACGCAGTATTTCGCTGTTTATTTGGTTTTTGAGCATTTATTCCTTATGCAGTGTGCCCCCCATTGAAGTTCCTTTTTTTATTGTAAAGCAGGGCGTTTTATGGTATAATAATATCGACTTTTTATATGAGGTAATTTGATTTATGAAACTCTTGGTTATCGACGGAAACAGCATAATTAACCGTGCTTATTACGGAATCAAACTACTTTCCACAAAGGACGGAGTATATACAAACGCTGTTTTCGGTTTTTTAAATATGATGAAAAGGTTTGAGGATATGTGTTCACCCGACGCCGTTGCAGTTGCGTTTGATGTTCACGCCCCGACATTCAGGCATAAAATGTATGACGCCTACAAGGCAGGCAGACACGCAATGCCCGATGAGCTTCGCTCTCAAATGCCGATTGTCAAAAATATTCTTCATCTTTTGGGGATAAAAACCATAGAGTGCGAGGGCTGGGAGGCAGACGATATTCTCGGCACACTTGCCGCCCATTGCAGAGAAGAGGGCAACGAGTGTTTCATTGCCACCGGCGACAGGGATTCGCTCCAACTTGCTCACGGCGGAGTTAAAGTTTTGCTTGCCAAAACAAAATCAACCGATGTGATGGACGAGCAGGCAATAGCTGTTGAATACGGCGTCACACCGCAACAGCTTATTCAGGTTAAGGCGCTTCAGGGCGACAGCTCGGATAATATCCCGGGCGTAACAAAGGTAGGACCGAAAACAGCGCTTGATTTGATTGCAAGATTTAAAACGCTTGACGGCGTTTATGAAAATATCGACGATGAGTCGATTAAAAAGGGCACACGCACCCATTTGATTGAGGATAAGGAGCAGGCGTATCTTTCGCTCGAACTCGGCACAATCAGGACGGACGCCCCGATTGACACCGATATTAATTCGTATTTGCTCGGCGATTTTGATAAAAATGCGGCAGCAGGCGAGTTCTTGCGCCTTGAATTGTATTCACTTATGGATAGATACAATCTCAACGCAAATGAGGCAATCACTCAATCTGCACCAGAAAAGCCGCGTGAGATTACACGCCTTACATGTGTTGACGCTGATTATTTGCTTAAAAAAATCGGCGATGACGACGCATATTTTTATCCGCTGATAATCGACGGTCAAATAACGGATTTGCTTTTCGCTTTCGGTGACGAAATAATCGTTATGCCGTCAGAAACTCCGGAATATAAATACTTTGTGCGAAATTTCTTTGAAAACGAAAAGTGTAAAAAATTCACATACAATTCAAAATATCTTCATCGTCTTGCGGCAGACCTCGGCGTTGAATGCAAAAGCGTTTGCGGCGATTTGATGTTGAGTGCATATTTGCTCAAACCGTCTGACAGCAACTACGGCATCGAGCATTTGTGCCTTGATTACAATGTGCCGATGCCCGAATTTAAAAATTCTCTCGGCTCAAACGACGAAAATGTTGTTTATGCCGCAGTCATAAAGCCGCTTTTTGACAAAACGGACGCTCTGCTTGACGAGGCAAACCAAACAGACCTTTTGCAGAATATCGAACTGCCTCTTGCGCGCGTGCTCGCAAAAATGGAGCATGTCGGATTTTGCGTTGACAAAAAAGGCATTGAGGAGTTCGGCAAATCGCTTTCGTCAAGAATCAACGAGCTTACCGATTTGATTTACAAAGAGGTAGGGCACGAGTTTAACATAAATTCGCCAAAGCAGCTCGGCGTTGCTTTATTTGAGGAATTAAAGCTCCCTTGCAAAAAGAAAACAAAATCGGGCTACTCGACTAATGCCGAGGTGCTCGAGAGTCTGCGATATGACCATGCTGTTATTGAATACATTTTGGAATATCGCTCGCTTACCAAACTCAAATCTACCTATTGCGACGGACTTTTAAAGGTTATCGCACCCGACGGCAGGATTCACACCTCGTTTAATCAGGTTGAAACGCGCACCGGCAGAATCAGCTCGCTCGAGCCGAACCTGCAAAATATCCCGATAAGAACGCCGCTCGGCAGGGAATTGCGTAAATTCTTTATTGCAGGCGACGGTGAAACGCTTATTGATGCCGACTACAGCCAAATTGAACTTCGTGTGCTTGCCGATTTGTCAAATGATGAAAATATGATAAACGCTTTCAACAGCGGCGTTGATATTCACACGACAACCGCGTCGCAGGTTTTCGGCTTGCCGGTTGATATGATTACAAAGGAACTCCGTTCGCGTGCAAAGGCTGTCAATTTCGGAATTGTTTACGGAATCGGCGCATTTTCGCTCGCCAAAGACATCGGCGTTTCGCGCAAGGAGGCACAGGAGTATATCAACAACTATCTTGCCACCTTCAGCGGCGTTGACAAGTATATGAATCACATGATTGAACTTGCAAAGGAACGCGGATACAGCGAAACACTGTTTAACCGCCGCCGCTATTTGCCTGAGCTTTCATCGTCAAATCATATGCTTCGCGCTTTCGGCGAAAGAGTTGCGCGCAATATGCCGATTCAGGGAACAGCCGCCGATATTATCAAAATAGCAATGGTTAAGGTTGACAAACGCCTTACCGATGAAAATATGAAATCGCGCCTTATTCTTCAGGTTCACGACGAGCTTATCGTAGAAGCTCCCGAGGACGAGGCACAAAAGGCGCTTGAAATTGTTACGCAGGAGATGGAAAATGCCTGCAAAATGAAAGTTTGCCTGCGTGCCGACGGAAAAATAGGCAAGACATGGTTTGACGCTCACTGATATGGTTATAGAAAATTTTTGTATAAATCACCTTGACGGTGTTGAAAAAATCGAAAAAGCGTGTTTTTCGCATCCGTGGTCGCGCGATGATTTGAAAAAACAGCTCTCGCTCGACACATCGCATTTTATTGTTGCACTCGACGGTGATACCGTTGCCGGATATATGGGGCTTCAAATTTTTTCGCGCGAGGGATATGTTACAAACATTGCAGTTTTGCCGCAGTTCAGGCGGCGAGGAATTGCCCATGCGCTTTTGGCTCACAGCTTTGAAAACGATATGGATTTTATCACGCTTGAGGTAAGGCAAAGCAATTTTGCGGCAATAGCACTTTATGAAAAATCGGGATTTGAAAATATGGGTGTGCGACCGCACTTTTATTCCGACCCCGATGAAAACGCTGTTATTATGACAAAATATTTTACGGAGAATGCATGAAAAAGAATAAAAAGGACAAAAAAATTAAAATCGACGATGTTTCAAAGGACATAATTGCCGCATTCAAAAGGGAGATTGATTCCGACTCGGCAACCGGAGCCTACGGCACTTTTTTAGGCTACGAGGAGGAACACACACAATACTTCTACAAGCTTTCGGCTGTGTTTGACCGCGGCAGTTACAAGGCAAAAATCACATATACGCCGAATGTTCTTATTTTCGGCAGTCTTATTGATTTGGAATATGAAATCAACGGCGAGAATTTCCTGATTTACGATATTTTCAATCTCTTTGAAATAAGCGATTTTGAGCAGTATTATTTCAGCGACCTCTCCACCGAGGCGGAAACGGGCGAGGCAGTGCGCAGTCTTCTCGATGTTGCAGTAAAATATGATTACGATGTCAAAAAAGCCGCGCAAGAGGAAAATTTTGAAAGACTGAAACAAAATCGCGACACGGACATTAAAAACGGATTTAATGACGGTATGACTGACGAAGAAATCGAGTCGGAGGTAAAGGATTATATCGAAATGCTCGGTGTTGTTCCCAATCATCCGGTGTGCAGTTACGCTTTGGACGCAACGGATTCCGCAAAACTCCTTAAAAAACTTGAAAAACAGGATAAAAAGGGCAAAATCGAAACATTGTATGAAAAACGCCTTTTGGAGTATTTGAGAGGCGGCAATAAATTTGAAAACAAAAATGCCGAAAACAAAAAAGCGTTTGAAAAAACTTTCAAAAAGCAATCTCTTTTGGCGGATTCTGTTTGTTTTGTATGCGGCATGGCCTTTGCCGTTGTTGTCGCATTGATTGCGCGCAGTATAGTTTACTCGGGCTACGAGCTTCTTACATATTCATCGTTTGTCGGCAACATTCCGATTCATTTACCGAATGAGGGTTTCTTTGGCGTAGCCCTCGGAATGATTATGCTTGCAGGCGCATTTGTCAAACTGTTCGGCAAAAAGCTCTTGTCAAAACTCGTAAAGGGAGATGAAACGGCGCTCCAACGCTATGAGGCGGAGAAAAACAGCGAAAACGGCAAAAAAATAAAGCCGGCAGAAAATATTATTGTAATTGTTGTTTTGCTTGTTATCGGTATCGCCGGCATCACCTTTACAGCAACCAATAACTTCGGTTTTGGCGAAAACGGTGTAAAATTTACTTCGAGCGAATCGTTTATTCCCGAAACGGTGTCATATGACGATTTGGAAATTTATTCGCTTAAATATTTTATATCCGATGAGGAGAACAAAACAGAATACGAAAACGGTTATGCCGTTTCGGACGGTAAAGGCGGTTTTTACGAGCTCGGTGAGGTTGCGCCGGGCGGCGAAACGGAAAAACGGCTTTTGTCGGTTGCCGAAAAATACGGCAAGGAAATCAAAACGGTCAATACCGCTGAGGATATTAAAAAATAATTCGATTTATATTGAGGATATGATAATGAAAATTTTAGGTATAGAAAGCTCATGCGACGAAACGGCGGCAGCTGTTGTCGAAAACGGCAGAACGGTCTTGTCAAACATAATAGCAACCTCGCTTGAGGAGCATAAGCTCTACGGCGGCGTTGTGCCCGAAATCGCGTCGCGCCGACACGCCGAAAGCATCAGCGGCGTTGTTAAAGAGGCTCTTGAAAAAGGGGATTGCACGATTGACGATATTGATGCAATCGCCGTGACATATGCGCCGGGGCTTATCGGCTCGCTTTTGGTCGGGGTGAATTTTGCAAAGGGTCTTGCCCTTGCAACGGGCACTCCGCTTGTTCCCGTGCACCATTTGCGCGGCCATATTGCGTCAAACTATATTTCGAGCGATATTGAACCGCCGTTTTTGTGCCTTGTTGTCAGCGGCGGACACAGCCATATTGTAGCCGTTAAGGATTATACCGATTTTGAGGTGATCGGCAAAACGCGCGACGATGCGGCAGGCGAGGCGCTTGATAAAGCAGGCAGAACGATGGGGCTTGAATATCCGGGCGGAATCAGTATAGATAAAATTTCGCCGCAGGGTGACGAAAATGCATTTGCGTTTCCTCACCCGAAGATCAGCGGAGCGCAATACGATTATTCGTTCAGCGGACTTAAAACCTGCGTTATAAACACCGTTCACAATGCCGAGCAAAAAAATGAAAAAATCAACATTCCAGATTTGGCGGCATCTTTTCAAAAAGCGGTTGTCGATTGCCTTTTGAAAAATTTTGAGAGTGCGGCAAAAAATTTCGGGTATAATAAACTTGTTATTGCAGGCGGCGTTTCGGCAAATTCAAAGCTCCGCGCCGACGCACTCGAAATGTGCAAAAAGCATAATTGGCGGCTTTATCTGCCCGAGCTTAAATATTGCGGCGACAACGGTGCCATGATTGCCGCTCAGGGATACTATGAATTTGTCGCAAATCACACCGCCGACGAAAGCCTGAACGCCTATGCGACAATGCCTCTTGACGATGTGAAATATTGATTTTTTGCCTTGATTTTGCAGACGATTGCGGCGTGCCGATTTTTTCGGGTACGAAATTGACAAAAAAATGTCACACAGCTATATAATAATATGACAAAATAATGAATTTTTGATTTTTTTATTGAACTTTCGCTATTTAATGGTATAATTAAACTTGCAGTACAAGGAATTATAACAATGTTATATGCAATTTACTGATTTAAAAAATGTTAATTCTTTTATTTTCAAAGGAGAATAATCATGGAAACTAAACTTACTAAAAACCCTACCCTCCTTGCTTGGTTGGATGAGAAGGTAGAGCTCCTGAAGCCATCTGAAATCGTTTGGATTGACGGCTCAAAAGAGCAAATCGATGCTCTTAAGGCAGAGGCCGTTAAAACAGGCGAGATGATTAAGCTTAATGATGAGCTTCTTCCTGACTGCTATCTTCACAGAACAGCAGAAAACGATGTTGCCCGTGTTGAGGCTCGCACACTTATCTGCACAACTAAAGAAGAGGATGCAGGTCCGACAAACCACTGGATGGATCCTAAAGAATGCTACAAAATGCTTTATGACATTGCTGCCGGCTCATACGAGGGCAGAACAATGTATATCATCCCTTACTCAATGGGTCCTGTAGGCTCACCTTTCTCAAAGATCGGTGTTGAGGTTACTGACTCAATCTATGTTGTTCTTAACATGAATATTATGACAAGAGTAGGCAAAGCTGTTCTTGATACTCTCGGCGATTCCGATGACTGGGTTCGCGGATTGCATGCAAAGTGCGATGTTGACCCTGAAAAGAGATGGATTTGCCAGTTCCCTGAGGACAACACAATTATTTCCGTTAACTCAGCATACGGCGGAAATGTACTTCTCGGTAAAAAGTGCTTTGCACTTCGTATCGCATCATATCTCGGTAAAAACGAGGGCTGGCAGGCAGAGCATATGCTCATCCTCGGTCTTCAAAGACCAAACGGCGATATTAAATATATCTGCGCAGCATTCCCATCGGCATGCGGCAAAACAAACCTTGCAATGCTTATTCCTCCGGAAGGCTATCAGAAGAAGGGCTACAAAGTTTGGTGCGTAGGCGACGATATTTCTTGGATCAGAAAAGGTCCTGACGGTCGCCTTTATGCAATCAACCCTGAAAACGGTTTCTTCGGCGTAGCACCGGGCACAAGCGATAAGACAAACCCGAACGCTCTTGCAGCTACAAAGAAGGGCACAATCTTCACCAATGTTGCTCTCAACCTTGACAACAACACAGTTTGGTGGGAAGGTCTTGACAAGAATCCGCCTGTAAACGCTGTTGAGTGGACAGGTAAGAAGGTTAACGGCGTTGAGTACACAGCAGAGGGCAACAAGCTTGCTCATCCTAACTCAAGATTTACTGCTCCTGCAGTTAACTGCCCTTGCCTTTCATCAGAATTTGACAATCCGCAGGGTGTTCCGATTTCCGCATTCGTATTCGGCGGCCGTCGTGAAAAGCTCACTCCGCTTGTATATCAGTCAAAGAGCTGGAACAACGGTGTATTCGTAGGCTCAATCATGGGCTCTGAAACAACAGCGGCTGCAACAGGTGCAGTAGGTGTTGTTCGTCGTGACCCAATGGCTATGCTTCCGTTCTGCGGCTACAACATGGGCGATTATTGGAAGCACTGGATTGAGATCGGCGCAGGTCTTGATCCTGAAAAAGCTCCTAAAATCTTCAATGTTAACTGGTTCCGTAAGGATGACGAGGGTCACTTCCTCTGGCCGGGATTCGGCGATAACCTTCGTGTTCTCGATTGGATTATCGACCGTTGCGACGGCACTGTTGATGCTCAGGAAACAGCTATCGGCTATCTTCCTTATGCAAAGGACATCAACCTTGAAGGTCTTGATATGACTGAAGAGGATCTTGATAAAATCCTTGATGTTGATAAGGACGCTTGGAAGAAAGAGTACGAAGGCGTTGACGAGCTTTATGCTAAGTTCGGCGACAAGCTTCCTAAAGAGCTTGCCCAAGAGCTTGCAAATGCAAAGAAGTCACTTGAAGACTAATTCCAAAAGCGAATCAAATATAATAAAAGAGGTGCTTCGGCACCTCTTTTTTGTTGTATTTGCTTTTTTATAAATCATCTGCGTCCTGAACCGGCTCCTCGGTTACATTGTTGTAGAAAACTTCGTTCGGCACGCCTGTGTATGAGCCGTCCGGGTCAAATTTCGCCGTTTCGGGGCTGATAAAACGCGTCAAATCAATAATTGCCTTGTCGCCGTTTTTCTTTTGCTCATTAAAAATCACCTCTGCATTATTTTTTGCAGGGGCGATTTTTTTATGCCTTGTTAAATTTTTGTTTTTACAGCTTTTCAACATCAATCACGGCAATTTTTTCAAGAAATTCTTTCGGTGCGATTACCTGACCGTGACCGAAAAATTTTTCCATATTCACATTGAGGTTGTTTATGAAAATCGGCACCTCGTCACATTCGACATCAATATGGATTTTTTTCGCCTCTTCGATAATTTGCGTTGCGTCATAATTGTGGCAGTCATAGCATTTTGCGGCGATAATTTCGTTGTTGTTAATATATGTTGTCATAATGTTTCGGCATGACATTGAAATCGAAATGTATTTTGGCTCCGTTTTTGACAGCGCTTGGCTCATTTTTATTTGAGCGACAGCTTTGCATGCGCCGCTGTTGATAAAAAATTCGTTGATAAAAATCGCTTCAAGCGGAGTTGTGTCATCCGGCGTAATTATTGCCAAAATATATTTTGAAAACTTTTTGCCGTACTGTTTGCGCATAAACTGCTTAAAATAATATTGGCACTCCGAAATTTTTTGCGCAAACATATGATAAAAGGGAATGTTGCTGTTGAGATTGATTCCCGGCATTGAAAATGCGACAAAATCGTTGCTGTCTTTTGCCCTTATTAAAATGCTTCGGTTTGATATTATCATAGGTATTGTTTTTGACATAACAATCCACCTCTTGTTTGTAATATCAATATTATACATTATA
>ERZ1034976.420-NODE-420-length-39998-cov-36.788924_pt1 | contig 39998 bp, 24 predicted proteins | sample MGYA00520623_ERZ1034976 | MGnify/ENA primary metagenome ERZ1034976 (study PRJEB33766, sample SAMN09781774) | gut metagenome | biome: gut microbiome | host: Homo sapiens | place: Madagascar | study: EMG produced TPA metagenomics assembly of the PRJNA485056 data... | reverse complement strand
GGCCCTTGCGGCGTAGTCGCTATTTATTCAGTCCAAGTTTCGGGGCGCAGTTCACAGGCACCTTTGTGGTGGTTTTTGTTTTAGGCCGAGGAGGGCAACCGACGCTGTTGATGGTCGTTCGCTCAAAGAACTCAAGGATGCTCAAGCAACTCAAAGATGCTCAAAAAACTCAACGATGCTCAAAATACTCAAAGATAATAGGGCATAATTGAATTACGCAAGTCCAAGGGAGGCTTTATGGCGGCAGCAACAGCGTACAGGCAGGCAAATCCATTCACGCCAATGTTCGGTCGCGTGCCAGCGTATATGGCCGGTCGTGAGCAAATCATCGATGATATGGTGTTGGCGTTTGAAAACGACAATTCCGATCCCAATCTCTGCTCGATTTTCTATGGTGCGCGCGGGACGGGCAAAACGGCACTTTTGGCATATCTGTCGTATCGCGCACAGCAAGAGGGCTGGATTACGGCGAATGTAACGGCTTCGGATGGAATGCTCGAAGACATTTTGCAGCGTCTCAACGAATCGGCTGCCTCTCTGATTGAAAAGCCCGTCTCTAAGCGCTTGACCAGCGTTGGAATTGCTCCCATAGGGAGTATGAGCTGGGAAAACGTTGACATGGAATATGGTGGTGCCAACTGGCGCACCAAGATGAACGCTCTGTTTGCTCAGCTTGAAGCGACTGATACTGGGGTGCTTATCGCCGTTGACGAGGTGGATGCATCGTTTGCACAAATGACGGAGCTCGTTACCACCTACCAGCATTTTGTGAGCGAGAATAAAAAGGTGGCTTTGCTTATGGCGGGACTGCCGTTTCGTGTGCTGGCACTGCTGACGGGAAAATCGACCTCGTTTCTGCGCCGTGCAGCCCAACATTCGCTGGGTTCAATTTCACCGACTGAGGTAAAAGAGGCGTTCCGTTTGACGATTGAAGACGGCGGCAAAACGATTTCTGACGAGGCAGTCGAGCGTGCTGCCGAGGCAATCGATGGTTTTCCATTTATGTTCCAGCTGGTGGGGTATCGGGCGTGGAACGCTTCGCGTCAAGAGCCTGAAGTTTCTATTGAAGATGTCGAACGTGGTGCAAAGCTTGCGCAAGAGGAGCTCGAATCGCGCGTTTTTGCCTCGACAGCAGCGGAACTGTCGCAGGGGGACTTGGATTTCCTTCGTGCAATGAATCCGGTGGGGACGACGACCAGGCAAGAATTGGCTGCGAGGCTTAAGAAAAGCTCTGGTTCGATTTCGACATATAAGAAACGTCTGATTGAGGCAGGAGTGATTGAAGAACCCTTGCAAGGGCGTTTTGAGTTTGCGCTGCCGGGTTTCGGTCGATATGTAGCATCGCTTTGTTAGAGGGGTGTTGCTGCGAGGAGCCGCTGCCATAGAAAACCACCACAAAGGGGACAGGCACCTTTGTGGTGGTTTTTAGGCCGAGGGGAAGGCCTTGGTGAGACCGGCGCGCGTCTGCGTGTCGGTCTTTTGGTAGATAGAGCTCAGGTGGCGCTGTACCATGCGCATCGAGATTCCAAGCTCCTCGGCGACCTGTTTAAGTGGACGTTCGTCCTGGGTAACGGCTATGAGCACGTCGACTTCGCGCGGGGTGAGGCCGTGGCCGGTAATGAAGGCCTGGCGTTGCTCCTCGATACTCGGTGCTGCCAGTGCTTCCTCGGCGAGCTGCTGGTGTTCGCGCTCCTGTTCGGTTTGGGGTAGACGGAACAGCCCCGCAGCTACAAATGCCACGCTCGCCGCCACAAGCAGTACGAGCGCGCCGATCATGATGAGGGCGACATTGCCCGAGGTGACCAGTGCCAGTGAGATGCCCGATGTGGTGAATGCGCATACATTGTTGGCGGCGCGGCCCATGCCGGCCCACAAAGCCGGAGTGTGCATACGCGGTGCCAGCTGTGTAAACGTGGCAGTAAAGAACGTGACGAAAAAGCCCGAGCTCAGGTAAAAGACGACAAGGCCCAGGTTGGGATCGGCGCCGGCCTCCACGGCCAGGATGGAAATGGTCGAGAGTACGGCGATGCCGAGCATGACAAGTCCCATGTATCGGCGCTCGGCAAGGTCAAAGATAAGACCGGCGGCAAGACCGCTCGCCGCCAAAAAGAGGCGCGGCCAGGTCTGCACGGCAATGGTGCCGTGGGCGTTGGAGAGCGTGACCACGTTGTCGAGGGTCGAGAACAAGCAGGCAAGAATCATGACGAGCGCGATGCTCCAACACGCCTGCTTGGCGAGGGCGTGAGAGGGCTCAATAAAGGGATTGATGGCGGGCCTGGAACCCTCGTTTGCCGCTTGGGTAGTGGCGCTGAGGGCGGAGATGGCGATCATTGCCGCGCCAAGAATGATGAGCTCGACGATGCCGCCGCAATCAATCAGGTTGGTGACGAACTGCATCAGGATGCCGGCAGCATAGGCTGCTCCCGCTCCAGTGGCGAGTTTGGGGTCATCCTGGAATGCCAACGAAAAGGCGTGGTGAGCAGCGGCACCCAGCAGACCGAGCCCAAAGAATGCCACGCAGCCCAGAATCTCGAGCACAAGCGGGGCCGTAGGGAACTGAATCTGGGTCAAGCCAACGATAGCGATGGGAACGGCGGCGTTGGCGGCTGTCTGGGCCTGACCTTTGCGTTGGGCAAGAGCCAATAACGGCGCGTATCCGATAAAGCCGATAACGCTGGCACCCAGGATAAAACCTTGCGCGAGCACAACGCGCTCGGCACCGGCGAGCAGCCCGACATTGATGTCGAAGCGAAACTCGGCGGCAAGGAAGGCGAAGGTGAAGAGCGCGAGTGCCAGAAGCGCGTTGATTTTAGGCTTGCTCAGGTTCAAGAACGGTCCTTTGGGTGGACGGAATAATCATGTCCTCGATTGTAGCGCCCTAAGGCGAAGACACCGACAACGAAATCCATTCGAATGAAACCGCAGGTAGCCATAGGGGTTCACATCTACGAACCTAGGCGTATGCGATTGCTTGGCACATGGTGAGACTAGGAAAACCACCACAAAGGGGGCAGGCACCTTTGTGGTGGTATGGTCCATCGACCGAGGGAGGCCCCTATGAACGGAAGCCATTTTGACAAGCAGACCCAGCGCGAGCGCACTTGCTCGCTGGTTCACGGTTCGTGGAAACGGGCGGGTGCCAGGCTGGCGTGCGCCGGCGCGTGTGCGCTCATGGTCGGTCAGCTGCTACTGCCGAGTGTTGCCTTGGCAGCCGATTGGATCAACGTGGACGGCACGCAGTACAACGGGGGTGCTACCGTCAGCGACGAGGCGGGCACGTGGTCCTGGGACGGCGCCGACGACATGCAGCTCAATGGCTATAACGGCGGCGGTATCAGCGCCGAGGGCAACCTCAACATCGGTGTGACCAACACCAACACCATTACGGCCGATGCCGGTCAGAGCGCCATCGAGGTCTCAGGCGGCAACCTTTCCATCACGGGCGACGGCACACTCAATGCGACGGGCCAGACCGATGTCATCACGGCCGCGGGTAACGGTATTACCGGTGGCGACGTCACCGTCGACGGGGCCACGGTCAACGTGACGGCGACGGGTACGGATGCAAATGGCGAGGAGTGCGAGAACGCCGAGGCCATAACTGCGTTTGGCGGAGACGTGACCATTAAAAACGGTGCGACTGTCGATGTGAAGGCAGGGCGCGCGGCGGGGTCCGGTGACGGGTATTACGGTTACGTGACGGGCATCTATGCCACTAACGGTGCACCTGGGGAAGACGGCGAGTTTGCATGGGAACATGACGGGCAGAGCAACAAAGGCGGCCGCGTATCGATCGCCTCCGGCTCAACGGTGACGGTCAAGGCCGAATCCACTCTGGAGTCTCAGGGAATTGTGTCCCGTGTCAACAACGGTGCTGCGCGTGTCGAGATTGCAGGCGATTCGCTCGTGACCGCAATTGCCGATGCTTCGAATGGTATGTGGGGTGCCGTGGGTATCGAGGCGGCCGGAATGGGCAACGATGCCACTGCCGATATCATCATCGATGGAAAGAACACGTTTGTGACTGCGATTGCCAGCGCCTCGAAAGATCGGTATTCCAAGGACACGTATGGTCTGCATACCAGCTCGGGGAGTGCGATCGAGGGCGGAAGCATCCAAATTAAAAACGGCTCCGTTGTTGCCGAGGGCAGCGACGGGGCAATCGTCGCCGACAACTACACGACCGCCAACGGTCCTGCCGGTATGATTGTTATCGGCGAGGGCGGGAAGGTCGTGCTTCCTGCCAATGGCGTGGTGCGCGACTACCAAAAACTGGGTGCCCGCCCCATGGCGCTGGGCAACCGATTTGAATATGCTGATTTTTGGGGACAGACGATTGGCGAGCCCGGCGAAGGCGTCCTGAGGGCCGATCGCGATGCGGACAAGATCGCCAAGGTCGCGCATATCGTATTCGACGGAGGTGCTACGCCTGCTCCCGATCCGGCACCGACTCCCAAGCCGCAGCCGGGAGACGAGGGCTCGACGGGCACGACGGGGGCGACGACCCAAACTTCGACACAGACTGGTTCGGCCGTGAATGTAAAGCCTGCTGCCGCCAAGGTATCCGTCACGGCTTCGAAGGCGACGGCCTCTAATCTCGCGGCCACGGGCGATAGCGCCGCGTTGACCGTTGCCGCCATGGGCATCGCTGGTGCCACGGTTGCGGCAGCCGGCATCGCTGCCGCGCGCCGTCGCGAGGAATAACAATTTCGTCTAGGGCAAGCGGGGCATAAAGCCCCAGTGCGCTTGATTGAGCCGCCGCGCAGGTAGGGACGCGGGTTCGCATGTACGAACCTAGGCGTGGCGCCCGGTTTGCAGCATCGTGGTGCCATGGAAACAACCCTCGATGAAGGAGGACGACATGCAAGGACAACATTTTGCCAAGCAGGCGCAGCGCGAGCGCACCTGCTCGCTGGTTCACGGAACTTGGCGTTGCGTGGGTGTGAAGATCGCCAGTGTCGGCGCGTGTGCGCTCATGGTGGGGCAGCTGCTACTGCCGAGCGTGTCGCTTGCGACCGAGAGCGCGGACCCCGGTGTGGCGACGGGTGAGGTCGCAGCGGCGCCGGCGGCTACGGTGGATGCGAATGCGGCGACAACACCGACAACCGAGGCTGCTCCGGCAACTCAGAACGAGGCCGATACTCAGCAGGTATCTTTGGCTGACACCGCCAGCGGCTCTGGCGATGCGGCGCCCGCCGAGCAAAACGCCCCCAGCAACAACGCCGCCACGCCGGCAAGCGATGCCATCATGCCCTGCGGCGTGACCGACGTGACGGACGGAGGCGGCGTTAAGTTCAACACGACCGTGATCAATCACTACACGGACTGCGTGCTTCCGAGCAATGTCACACTCGAAAAGGGCCAGTCGTATACCTATAATTTTCCCGATGTCGAGGGCGGTATGCCGGATAAGCCGCTCCGCGAACTTGTCGAAACCAAGTACTACCGGGCCGATGCTGCTTCGGGCACCCTGGCTGAAGTCCAGGACGCATCTATGTCCGATGTGACGGCTCGCTTTGAGCCTGTTGACGATCACATGAGGCTGACACTGACCTTTACGGGTGGCGCGGCAGGCGGCTCGTATCGACTCACACGCAATGAGGCTCTTTATATTGGCGCGTCACTGACGTATACCGGAACCGACTATGAGGGCGACAATATCATCGTGGGCGACCCTGATGACATCTTCAACGCCTACAGGCCGGGCGGTTCGGTCGTCATCAACGAAACCAGGGATGACTACTATATTCGCTACAACATCGACAGTGCCATAACGCTCGTAGCGTCAGAAAGCCAAGCCCTCCATAACCTGGACGTCAACGACGTGAAGACCGACTACGCGCCCGGCGAGGCGCCGCGCGCGACCGCGACGATTCCTGCCGCCGATGCCGACAAGTACGAGATTGCCTACGAGTGCTGGGAAGAAATGGAGCTCGATATGGAATCCGGGGAGTCGGTACCCGTCGCCTTCTGGTATTCCGATCCCGCAGAGTACAAGCCGGGCATGAAGAAGATTGACCACTTCGAAGAGGGCAAGTTCTACATGTATTCCGTCGAGCTGAGGCTCAAGGGCGACAATACCGTGGCCGATGACTGCAATATGAACGTCAACGGTCATTGGGCGCACCACATCAAGACCGCCAACGGCGTCTTCGCGCCAAACGCCGACAATATGCTGTGCGAGCAGCCGATCGACGAATGGCGGGCCATCGACGTTATCGAGATCAACGGCGCCACGACCACCTTCAAGGCGGGCGATAGGCCAGTCTTTACGGCGAATGTTCCGACGGGTTCCAACTCCCTTCCTCAGTGTGAGTACTGGATGGGTAGCGACGGTAGCGAGGTGAATTCCGTTGAGTTTTGGGACCAGCACATCACCAATCACATCGACGCCTTTAAGTCCGGCGTGACCTATCGCTACGGTATCTACCTCAAGCCCGCGCGCGGCTTCTACTTCACGCCCGACACCAAGCTGGTGATCAACGGTCAGGAGTGCGGCTACCAGGTGGGCGAAGCGAGTGTAGTTGATCCCGAGAGCGGTTGGATCTACACCCTGTGGCTTAACACCGATCTGACGTTTACGCCCGAAGCCACGCCGACTCCGGTCGACCCCGAAAAGCCCGCACCGCAGCCTGAAGTCAAGCCTGAGACCAAGCCCGAGGTGAAGCCCGAGACCAAGCCCGCGGCCAAGCCGGCCACGACAACCGCCACGACCAAGACGGTTGAGAAAACCACGCAGGCCAAGAAGGGCGATGCTGTTCTGGCTACCACGGGGGATACCACCGCGATGACGGTCGCCGCCCTAGGCATCGCCGGCGCAACCGTAGCCGCCGCCGGCCTCGCCGCGACCAAGCGCCGCAAGCATTAGAGCTGGGTGACGGCTCTCGTTCTCGGCTTTAGCAAAATCTCAATCTGTAACACCAAACTGCCCAAAACGGCTCTAGATGTTACAGATTGAGATGAACCGAATGGCCGCCAATCTAATGTCTCGATCCGTAACACCAAGCGGGGAATTTGACCTCTAACTGTTACAGATTGAGACAAACTGGCCGGCCAAGTCCAGAACCGCCACAAAGGTGCCTGTCCCCCTTGTGGCGGTTTGCGCAGGTAGAACGGTAGGTTCGTATATATGAACCTACCGTTCGCTTTGTTTTTGGACAACGATTACGCTGGATGACTTTTGGTTTGCAGGAAAGGAACGACCATGAGGTGGACTACTGTTCGAGCGCTTTGCCGCCGCCTGACCATTGCCGCGGTGACCCTCACTATGGTGACGGGCTCGTTGCCTGTGGGCGCATTTGCTGAGGTGCTCACCACCGATAGCACCTTTGTGCAGACGGATGTCGACCAAGTAGACGCTGCCGACGCCGCCGCTGCCGACGCCGCGCCCGACGCCGCCGCTGCCGACGCCGCGCCCGATGCCGGCGCTGCCGACCCCACAGCGCTCGAGGCCGGTGACACCCCTACGCCCCCGGCCTCCGAGATTGCATCGGCGGCGGGCCTGACGGGCGCCGGACAGACCGAGCGCACACCTGCGGGTACGCTTGCCACCGATCTTGTCGAGGGCAAGGAGCTCGCCGAGCAGCAAAAGCAAGAGGAGGCTTCCGGCACCGAGGCAACCTGGAACGAGGAACTTGAACTCTGGGCAACCTCGAAGGGCGCCACGGGCGTAAAGGACGAATACGACGATGGCTACGTGGCCGGCGAGCAGACCCCCGCGCAGTACTACTTCTCGATTGATAGCCTCACCAACGAAATTTCTATCGAGTATGGCGACGCGGGCATTACCACGTTGGAGGTGCCCTCGACCATCGACGGCAAGCATGTCGTAAGCCTTAGGGGCATGGGAAAGCCCGCTCTCACATCGGTCACCTTCGCCCCCGATTCGCACGTCCGCACCGTTGGCGGCCTGGGAGGCAGCAGCATCAAGGAAATCGCACTGCCCGATTCGGTTGAGGAGTTGGGCTGGAATGCGTTTACCGGAAGCAAGAAACTTCAGACGGTGACCTGGCCCAATAACGCGGCTTTTACCACGATTCCCGAGCAGGCCTTTGAGGGCTGCGAACAGCTTGACGACAATGTGGTGGCAACGCTGCCATCTTCGGTTAAGACTATCGACTATCGTGCCTTCGCCAATTGCGGCGTGCCGCGGTTCTATGTCTCGGATACAACGGTACTCACCTTTACGCAGATCAATGTGCCGGGCACGGTGGAGCGAATCGAGCGCTATGCCTTTGACGGGTGCTCGCACGTGTCGTCGGTGACGATTGGCGATGGCGTCAAATCTATCGGGGCGCTCGCGTTCGCCTCTCTTGATCCTGCGATTGCCGGCAAAGAGATTGTGCTACCCAAAAGCGTGGAAATGATAGAGTGGGGAGCTTTTGAGAACACGAGATACGGAAACGAGACGAACCATAATGCCGTTGCCCTGCGCGTGATGAACCCCGATCTTCAGTTTGGTGAGGCGGGCTATCCGGGCGACTATAATGAGCGCGTGACAATCGATGGCGTAACGTATGCGATTCCCTTTAGTGAAGGCCAGACCATCTATGCCTATGCGACCGATTCGGCTGGCAACCCCTCGATGGTCAAAAAGCTTGCCGATGCCGTGGCCGATCGCAAGGACTCCGTCGATTCCTCAAAGCCTGCCTACACGTTTGAGTGGATGGGCGAGGCGGCCCAGGTGACGGGCAAACTTCCCCAGAGCGCGACGGCTACACTCGTGCAGGCGGGGCAGTCCACGCCGCTGGCGGTTGGCGATGACGGCAGCTTTACAGCGGACGCTCTCTCCAAGACAGCAGCCACCCTGCGCATTTCGCTCGGCGGTTACTATGACATGGTGCTGGCGCGCCCGGGCGACCAGATGACGGGCACATGGAATATCGGAGAGATTAAGGCGGAGGACTTTACCAAGATTCCGACTTCGCGCGCGATTGAACTCAATGTGGGCTATCTTGAACCGATTGTGGGCCAGGATAAGACCGAACGCATTGAGCTCGATGGTTTCGATAACATCGATCTGACGGTGAAGAGCGGCGGCAAGACGCTTAAGCCTGCCAAGGGCGACAAGGAAAACGACTACCGTATCCAGGGTACAGCGCTCGTGGTGTCGCAGGCCATTGCCGACGCGGACCAGGATCTGGAGATAACGCTCGAGCCCAAAGACAGCCTCAAGCTGGGTGGGGCGACGGCGACGGTGAAGCCTTCGGCCGGCAAGGTCGATATCGACTTGAAGCCTTGGGGCACGGCGACGGTCACGACCAAGGGCGACTACCAGGGAGCCAACCGCGTGCTGGTGTTCCGTACGTCCGACGGCAAGCTAGTCGCCGACGGCGTCACCTATTTGATGGGTTACGAAGACGATGGCACCACGCCTATCATGAAGGCCGAGACGCCGCGCCTTAAGGCCGGTTCGTACACCATCGTCGCCTTTAACAAGACGAGCTACGACATTCAAGCGACGAGCTATTCCACGTTTAGCCGCCTAGGGCTGACCGTGGGGAAGCATATCGCGCAAAAGCAGGTGAAGATTGAGGACGGCAAACAGCTTGACGTGACGCTCGACGTCCCCACGTTTGACGTGGAGACGTATCGTGCCGAGCGCGGGCTGACGGCGGGCTCGGTTATCGCTGATTCGTCCGCGGTCGTTGGCGTGGAGACCGAGCTGCGTATTCATTACGAGCTCAAGGACAGCCAGGCTGCCAAGATTGAGATTCCGCTGGCCAAGGACGCGGTCGAGGACGTGTCCGCCGGATTTCGTGAAGCCGACGATAGCACCAATACCTGGTGGACTGACGCGACGTGGGAGGGTGACAACCTCGTTCTCGATATGAAGAAGGGCATGGGCGCCGATGTGTTTGTGCGCTTTAAGCCTAAGGCCGCGGGCATCTTTGCCATCTCGCCGCTTATTACGCTGGGCGAGGTGACATTGCCGCTGGGAAGCACCACGCTCGAGGTTAGCGGATCGCGCATCGAGGTCGACAGCACCGACGTTCACAGCCTGCTGGGCAATGTGGCCTACGTTTATGCGGCGCCCGGCAAAAGCGTGCAGCTTACCGTGGGCGCGGGCGCCTCGGCCGCAAAGTACACTGGCAAGACCAATAAACTCGGCCGTGCCAAGATTGAATACGACCTGCCGCAGGATACGCTTGCCGCCGAGCGCGTGACGCTCGAGGCGCGCGTGGGCTCGACCGACGTCGCCGCCGCTGCCGCAGAGGTGACGGCTCGCAATTATGTGCGCTATGTTCCGGGCGCTTCGGTCTGGAACTTTGATGTGACGTATCGTGGCGGAACGCAAAACCTGGTCAAGGACGGCAAGGACACCGGAAAGAGTCTGTGGACCTTCCATCATCTGCCACAAAAGAAGAACGCCTACTGGACCTTTGACATCACGCTCGAGGTGGGAAACGAAGAGGCCGCCGACACGCTCGACCTGTACGTGGACTGCGTGGATGGCAAGACGGTGACGATTCCTCTGACTCAAAAGTCGCGCGAGGGCACCCATGTGCGCTATGTGGCGGAGTATGTGGACGAGGGTTACCTTAAGCTGCTCGACGAGTTCAACAAGGCGAATGACTCGACCTATGTGAACTGCGGCAACTTTGAGCAGATCTTTATGCCGCAGACCTACCGCATCTCCAATGCTCAGCTTATGACCATGCTGAGTTTTGACGCCAACGCGTCGGCCAAAAAGCATTCCGCCGCGGCCGAGGAGCGCCAGCAGGAGTTCTCGAATGCCGTGCAGCAGTGGCACGAGTATATGATGGATAACTCGTTTAATGATGTCGACGAGGCCTTTAACGACGCGATTGATCAGATGGTCGCCGATGCGTTTGCCGAGGAGGACAAGGACGGCAAAGAGGGCCAAGCCCAGGGCGGCGCTGCTCGCAAGGCCCGCCGTGCCCCTGCTGCTCGCGAAGGCGAGGGTGATGATGCTGGCAACGACGAGGCCGCTCAGTTTGCGGCTGAGCTCAAGGCCGCGGTCGGCGGGTCGGCGGCGCTGCTGACCAAGCAGGGCGACAGCTATGGCGTCAACGTGGACAAGATGATCTTTGAGGACGCGTATGGCACCGGCGAGGATTGGTACCAGGAGCTCGCGTCGGCTCAGGGTGCAAATGCGGCGGATGCGGCCGCCATCAAGGAGCTCGTCGACCATGCATCGCGAGCGGAGTTTATTGCCCAGCAGGCCGAGGATCTGGTGGGCCAGTCGATGGGTATCGGCCGGCTCAACCAATACGGAAGCTGGAATGACGCAAGCGCTGCGGCGCTCAACAAGTGTGCGGGCATTAAGGCCAGCGAGTACAACGGCCAGTCGACGAGCGGGTTTAACGATTTGGGCCAGGCGCTCGGCAGCTCGCTGAGCTACAAGGCGGCTGACGACGATACCGTCAAGGGCTTTAAGGTCGCCGCGCCCGATGGCGAGCAGACAGCCTATATAGAGTCGGAATTTATCGAGAACTCCAATAACAACAAGAGCCAGGCGCTTCTGTTTAACTCGATCGCCATGCAGTGTGACATTCTGGACAACCTGTACGACAACTGGAATGTGGTCCATAGCCTCAATAACTCTACGATTCGCGGCTGGCTTATGGCTTGGAAGCGCAACGGCGACGTGAGCGCCCATATGAAGCTCATCCGCACGATCCGTTCGCTCAAGAGCTATAAGATTGAGTGCGAGATGTTCGGACAGGTCTTTAAGACCGATGCGTGGAAGGCGGCCGGCCAGGCGTTTCCCGCGGCGACCCAGGGCATCGGCATCTTTACCGGCATTTACGGCGTGAACGATGCCAGCAAGAACTGGGAGAACGTGAACGTCCGTATGCAGAAGGTGAAGGGCGAGCGCGAGGGCTATGAGCTTCAGCATACGCGCTTGCTTGCCAAGCCCGAGAAGACCGAGGACGACTGGAAGTGCATTTACGCGCTGCGTGACGCCATGGAGAAGGCGCGTGCGTTTGAGGATCTGTTGTATCGCCAGCTCTGCCACGACAGCACCGATGTGGCGGTGGGCTCCATTATGACAATCGCCGGCGTGCTGACGGCCGGTTCGGCGGGTACTGTGGTGGGCGCTGCCTATGACGCGGCTTCGACCAGCGTGGGTTCGGAGCGCGCGATTAAGCTGACCAATGCCAAATGCGCCTACGATGTTGCCTGCGAGCAGGTGGAGCGCGCATGCCAGAATCGTATTACGGTCAACTGGGGCGAGCTGACCGATGCCGAGGTCTATAACGCCAACAAGGACGGCTTGATCTCGGACGAGAAGATGCAGTCGATCTTCGAGGCGCGTTATCGCAATGTGGCCGCCAAGGCCGCACCCGATCCTGCGGGCGTGGTGTACGAGGGCCTGCTGTCCAATACGGTCGAGGGCGCGACGGTTGAGCTGTGGAGCGCCGACGATGCGGCCGGTACCAATGCAGTGCGTTGGGATGCCGAGGAGTATGAGCAGGACAATCCGCTTGCAACGGGTGCGGACGGTGCGTACAACTGGAATACGCCGACCGGCTGGTATCAGGTGCGCGTGACCAAGGACGGGTATGAGGAGGCGCGTTCGGCTTGGCTGCGCGTGCCGCCGATTCAGACTGAGGTGAACATTGGCTTGGTGTCGACGGCGGCGCCCGAGGTGGCTTCGGCCCATGCCTATACCGATTGCATCGAGGTTGAGTTTGCGCAGTATATGGATGCGAGCGACGATGCCCTGGCCGCATTGTACGCGCAGGGCTTGGGCGACGTGACGTATGTGTGGCTCGACAAGCAGGACGATCCCAATGGCAAGCCGTTGTCGCGCGTGCTGCGTATTCGCTATGCCGATGCGCGTGAGGCGGGCTCGACGGTGGCGTTTGAGCTCGACGGTGCTCGCAACTACGCCGGCACGGCCATGGCGCGCTGGGCAAGTGGCGAGCTTGTCGTGGGCGTTCGTGCCGACAAGCTCAAGCTCAACGTGGAGCAGGCCGTGACCATGCTTGAGGGCAGTGACTTTGAGCTGGTGGCGCATGTGACCGATAAGGCGGGCAAGCCGTTTGCGGGCGCCAAGGTTAGCGCTGGGCTGGAGTCCTCGGCTATCTGCTCTGTCGATGCCACCCAGGCCGTGACGGGCGAGGACGGCGCAGCGACGTTTGTGCTACATGGTGCTCTGCCCGGTTTGACGACGTTGACGGCGGCGGTGGACGGCACGGCGCTGTCCAAGCAGGTCGACGTTCGCGTGTCTGCCGAGGCAGTGCGACCGGCGCGACCGGTGGCGACGATTGGTGCGACGACGTTTGGTGCATGGTCGCCCAAGGAGAACTACATTACGGTGCCCAAGGGTACGAAGCTGGAGCTTTCGGCCGAGGATGGCGCGACGATTTGGTACACCACCAACGACACCTGCCCCTGCCGTGACGAAGGCCGCGTAAAGTACACCGAGCCTATTGCGCTCGATAGCAATATGTATGTGCGCATTGCGGCACAGCGCCCTGGCATGCCGTACAGCGAGTATTCCGAGCGTCTGAACATTACGATTACGGTGACCGATGAGGCGGTACCTGAGCCCAAGCCGGAGCCCGGGCCGGAGCCCGAGCCCAAGCCGGAACCCAAGCCGACGCCTGGCGGCGGCGAGCAGGGTGGCGGTGCGGATGGCTCTGGCGGTACCGGGGCTCCCGCGGGTGGTTCGACTTCGACGACGACCACAGTGACGACGGACAAGTCAAAGGGTAAGGGCGAGAGCGGCAAGAAGTCCGGCGGCGCGGAGCTTGCCAGCACGGGTGACTCCGCCGCGATGACGGTCGCCGCTCTGGGCATCGCCGGCGCAACCGTAGCCGCGGCCAGCATCGCCGCGACCAAGCGTCGCAAGCGCTAGGTTTTGGTGGCGGCGCCCATCCTCGGCTTTAGCAAAATCTCAATCTGTAACACCAAGCCAGATATTTGGGCTCCAGGTGTTACAGATTGAGATGAACTGTTCGGCCGCCAACCTAACGTCTCGATCTGTAACACGTAGCGAGGAATTTGGCCTCTAACTGTTACAGATTGAGATAAAGCGGGGGCGGCTGGAGCAATATCTCGATCTGTAACAACTACAAGGCTCAACGGGCTCCAGGTGTTACAGATTGAGACAAAACGACCGACCAGGCCCCCAACCACCACAAAGGTGCCTGTCCCCATCGTGGTGGTCGGGCGGCCGGCATAGAAAAAGTCCCCGCCGGGCGTGTGCTCGACGGGGACTTTGCCGTTTGGTGGCTAGCGCTGCAGGTGATTACTCGCCCAGCAGGCTCTTGGTGATGGAAGCGGCGGCCTTCTTGCCGGCGCCCATCGCCAGAATGACCGTAGCGGCACCGGTGACGATGTCGCCGCCGGCCCAGATGCGGGGATCGGTGGTCTGGCCGGTTTCCTCGTCAGCGACGATGTAGCCCCACTTGTTGAGCTCCATCTTGCCGCCGATCTTGGCAGCGAAGGGGTTGGCGTTGGTGCCGATAGCCGAAATCGCGACGTCGCAGGGAATTTCCTCGATGGCGCCCTCGATGGCCACCGGGCGACGACGGCCGGACTCGTCAGGCTCGCCGAGCTCCATCTTCTGGACCTTGACGGCGCACACGGAGCCGTCCTCGCCAGCGACAAACTCGAGCGGGGAGACGAGCGGCAGAACCTCGACGCCCTCGGCCTTAGCGTGATGCAGCTCGGCACGACGGCAGGGCATCTCGTCCTCGGTACGACGGTAGGCGATGATGGCATGCTCGGCGCCCAGGCGCTTGGCGGTACGGACGGCGTCCATAGCCACGTTGCCGCCACCAAAGACGACGACGTTCTTGCCGTGCTTGGTGGGGGTATCGTACTCGGGGAACTTGTTAGCCTTCATCAGGTTCACGCGGGTGAGGTACTCGTTGGCGAAGAAGACGTTGGGCAGGTTCTCGCCGGGGACGTTGAGGAACTTGGGCAGGCCAGCGCCGGTCGCCACGTAGATGGCGTCGAAGCCCTGCTCGAACAGCTCCTCGGCCGTGGCCATGTTGCCCACGACAGAGTTGTACTCAAACTTGACGCCCATGTCCTCCAGGCCGTCAATCTCGCGCTTGACGACTGCCTTGGGCAGACGGAACTCGGGGATGCCGTAGACCAGCACGCCGCCGCCGGTGAAGAAGGCCTCAAAGACGGTGACGTCAAAGCCGTTGCGGGCGAGCTCGCCGGCGCAGGTGATGCCGGACGGGCCGGAGCCGACGACGGCGACCTTCTTGCCGTTCTTGGGGGCCATCTTGGGCGTGGAGGCGAGCTCGGGGCGGTCACCCAGGAAGCGCTCGAGCTGGCCGATGGCCACGGGCTCGGACTTCTTGCCACGGATGCACTTGCCCTCGCACTGGTTCTCCTGCGGGCAGACGCGGCCGCAGATGGCGGGAAGCATGGAGTCCTCGCGGATGGTATCGAGAGCGCCGCCGAAGTCCTTCTCACGGATCTGCTCGATAAAGCGGGGGATGTTGATGTTGACGGGGCAGCCCTCAACACAGAACGGCTTCTTGCAGTTGAGGCAGCGCTCGGCCTCGGCCAGCGCCATCTCCTCGGTGAAGCCCTTGTCGACGGGGCGGAAGTCGCAGGCGCGCTCGGCAGCCGGCTCCTCGTTATCGGGGGTGCGGGGCGACTTCATATCGGCAACGAAACGACCGTTAACTAGTGGCATGCGCAGCTCTTTTCCTCATAGGCCTTGAGGGACTCGCCCTCTTCGGAACGGTAAGCGGCCTGGCGGGCACGAAGGTCATCCCAGTCGACCAGGGTGGCATCGAAGTCGGGGCCGTCGACGCAAGCGAACTTGGTCACGCCGCCCACCTCGACGCGGCAGCAGCCGCACATGCCGGTGCCGTCAACCATGATGGGGTTGAGCGACGCGGTGATGGGGGTGTCGTACTTCTGGGCGGTGAGGGTCGAGAACTTCATCATCGGAACGGGGCCGACGCAGAAGACCTGGCTCACGGCCTTGTCCTGCAGCAGGCGCTCCAGCGGAGCGGTGACAACGCCCTGCTCGCCGTAGGAGCCGTCGTCAGTGGTGATGTGGATGTGGTCCTCGTCGAGGAGCTCGCGGAACTGGTCCTCCATGAGCAGGAGGTCCTTGGTGCGGGCGCCCATGATGGCGTGAACCTCGTGACCGGTCTCGACCAGGTGCTTGGCGACCGGGAAGGCAATTGCCAGGCCGACGCCGCCGCCAATGACGGCGCAGGGGCCCTCGGCCATCTCGGTGGGAACGCCCAGCGGGCCCACGACGTCGCGCAGCGACTCGCCGGCCTCGTAGGTGGACAGCATCTCGGTGGTCTTGCCGATCACCATGAAGATGAACTCGACCCAGCCCTCGTCACCGTTCCAGCCGGCCAGGGTAAACGGGACGCGCTCGCCCGTCTCGTTGGCGCGAACCATGAGGAACTGTCCAGCGTGCGCATGTTTGGCGATTGCGGGCGCCTCGATGCGGAACTTGAACACCTTCTCCGAGAACTGCGTCTTCTCCAGGATCTTATACATAGAACCCCTCTCTTGTTAGGGCCGTCGAACCGTGCCTCCACGGAAATGGACGGTAGCCCGAATAAAACCGTACGCGCACAGGCGTTGTGCAGACATACGGTGCAAATTATACCCTCATGGACATGCCGTTTACGTGTATCTTCGGCAGGTGGGAAAAGGGTTTATCCGGTTCGACCTACCAAAAGGGACAGGTTTATTTTGGTCGGTTTTATCAGGCAAAACGGCAAAGGGGGCCGGCCTCACACTTCTTTGAGGTCGGCCCCCTTTGGGGCGTTATGCATGTATGGCGGCGCGCGGTTTATCGTGATGCCGCAACTGGGGCGTTTCCGCAGATAAAACCTGCCAAAATAAACCTGTCTCTAAATGATAGGTTTTAGTGCTTGCCGTTGGCGGAGGCGGCGCCGTTGACATGGTCGCGGGCATAGACCACGCCGTGCACGATCGCCAGGCCGGCGGCGTCGGCCGCGCGGGCACAGGTGTCCTGGAAGTCCTCGGCCTCGCGGGCGCGCAGCTGCTTGAGCACATAGTCGGCGACGGCCATCTTGCCGGGAGGGTTGCCGATGCCGGTGCGGATGCGGCTAAAGTCGCGGCTGCCCATCTTGTCGATGATGGAACGCAGGCCGTTGTGGCCAGCATGGCCACCGCCCACCTTAACACGCACGTCGCCGGCGGGAATATCGAGCTCGTCGTGGATTACGAGCAGCTCCTCGGCCTTGATCTTGTACTCGCGGCAGAGCTTGGAGATGGGGCCGCCCGAGGTGTTCATGTACGACTGCGGCTTGACCAACACAATCTGGCGCTTGCCGTCCTTTTCCTCGGGATCGTTGATGTTGATGAGCGCGACCTCGGCACCTGCCTGATTTTTCCAGTACGTGACGCCGGCTTGACGCGCCAGTTCGTCGATTGCCTTAAAGCCAGCGTTGTGGCGGGTCTCGGCATATTCCTCGCCCGGGTTGCCAAGTCCGGCAACCATGCGAATCTTGAGCGGCTGTGCAGCTGCCATAGGCTTCCTTTCGTTACTATAAGTAGTTCGTTCAACGACAAAGGCTACCACGCCCGCCGAAGGCGAGGCTTTGCTTCAGCGAAATCCCACCAGACAAAAGCACGGCCGCAGCAGAGCGAGCCGCCGGAACAGAAGAAACCCCCGCGCGACCTTTGCGAAGCAAGGGGGAGCGCAGGGGTTTCTTCTGTTCCGGCGGCGATGCGCCGGGTTGCAAGGACGATGCGACTACAGCGCGAAGTCGCCGCCGACGAGCGTGGAGACGGGCTCCTCGTGGTAAACGGCGGAGATGGCCTGAGCGAACTCCTCGGCGACCGAGATGGTCTTGATCTTGCCGCCGACCTCGACGGGAATGGCATCGGTGACAACGCACTCGACGATGGGGGCATCGTTCAGGCGCTCGATGGCCGGACCGGAGAAGATGCCGTGGGTAGCGCAGACGTAGATGTCGCCGGCGCCCATAGCCTTGAGCTCCTTGACGTTGGCGCACAGGGTGCCAGCGGTGTCGATCATGTCGTCGTTGATGACGCAGGTCTTGCCCTTGATGTCACCGATGATGCCCATGACCTCGGCGGCGTTGTGGCGCGGACGGCCCTTGTGGGCGATGGCCAGGTCGCAGCCGAGCATGTCGGACAGCTTCTTGGCGGCCTTGGCGCGACCCACGTCGGGGGAGACGACAACCAGATTGTCGGTGTCGAAGTGCATGTTGTTGTAGTACTGGCCAAACAGCGGCAGTGCGGACAGATGGTTAACCGGGATATCGAAGAAGCCCTGGATCTGACCCTGGTGCAGGTCGAGGGTGATGATGCGGTTGACACCGGCGCGCTCGAGCAGGTTAGCGACGAGGCGGGCGGTGATGGGCTCGCGCGGGCCGGCCTTGCGGTCCTGGCGGGCATAGCCGTAGTGGGTGATGACGGCGGTGATGGAGCGGGCGGATGCGCGCTTGGCAGCGTCGGTGGCGATGAGCAGCTCCATGAGCATGTCGTTGACGTTGCCGCCGGCCACGGACTGAATCAGGAAGACGTCGGCGCCGCGGACGGTCTCGTCGTAGCGGGCGTAAATCTCACCATTGGCGAACTGCTTTAGCGTAAGGCCCGAAAGCTCGACCCCAAGGTACTCAGCGATCTTCTGAGCGAGGGGACGGTTGGAGGAACCGGAATACACGCGGATGGACTTGCGCATATTCTCCGACTTCTCGGGATCATTAATCGGCATTACCCTTCTCCTTTATACATCGAATGCCATATAGATGCCTTGTTGCATTGTAACCGCGCGACGGGGTTTATCGAGTCTTGATAACGTCTTTACCGTCAACGGACACGAACCGACCACTCATCCGGTCGCGCAGGTCACAATAGAAAAAGGAGCCATCCCCATGGGAACAGCTCCTTTTGTGCTTGGTAAAACGTTATACCTCGTCGTCCTCGTGCAGACGGCGGCGATAATCGGCGGCCCAGCCCTCAATATTTACCTGACGGGCGCGGCCCAGACCGAGTGCGTCGGCCGGGACCGGCTCGGTGATGACAGAGCCGGCGGCCACGAGTGCACCGTCGCCAATCTGGGCGGGCGCGACCATCATGGTGTCGGAACCGATGAAGGCATCCTTGCCGATGACGGTCTTGTGCTTGTGGACGCCATCGTAGTTGCAGGTGATGGAGCCTGCGCCCACGTTGACGCCGGAGCCCATGGTGGTGTCGCCGATGTAGGACAGGTGGGGCACCTTGGAACCCTCGCCGATCGTGGACTTCTTGATCTCCACGTGCGTACCGGCCTTGGAGCCGTCGAGCATGTGGGTGCCCGGGCGCAGGTAGGCGCGCGGGCCGCAGTCGACGCCGTTCTCGATGACGGCCTCGATGGCGATGGTCTCATCGATGGTGCAGCCGCTGCCGACGGTGGTGTCGGTGAGGCGGCTGTTGGGGCCGAGCTGGCACTCCTCGCCCACGGTGACGTGGCCGATCAGATGCGTCTGCGGCCACACGACGGTGTCGCGGCCGATGGTGGCGTCGGGGCCGATCCAAGCCTGCGTGGGGTCGATGAACGTGACGCCCTCGGCCATCCAGTGCTCGTTGATGCGGTCGCGCGCGATGGCGGTAAGCTGCGCGAGCTGGATACGGCTGTTGACGCCCAGGCCGTCGCGGTAGTCGTCGCAGTGGAAGATGGAGACTGCCTGGCCGTGACCCTTGAGGATTTCGAGCATGTCGGGCAGGTAGTACTCGGACTGCGCGTTGTCGTTGCCGATCTCGTTGATGTGGGCGGCGAGCTGCGCGCCGTCGAAGGCGTAGCAGCCGGCGTTGCACTCGAGTAGCTCGGCGGCCTGCTCGGGCGTGCAGTCCTTCTGCTCGATGATGCGCTCGATCTGCCCGTCGGCGCCCAGCTTGATGCGGCCGTAGCCGAAGGGGTCGGGCGGGGTCATGGTCATGACGGTGCAGGCGAGCTCGCCGGTGGCGACGGTCTGTGCGAACTTGGCGACGGTGTCGGCGGTGATGAGCGGCAGGTCGCCGTTGAGCACGACGACGGGGCCTTGCGTGATGCCGCAGGCCTCGAGCGCGACCTTGACGGCGTGGCCGGTGCCCAGGCGCTCGGTCTGCTCGACGCACTCGACCTTGGTGGCGCTGTTGGCGTAGGCGCCATCGATGAGGGCGCGCATCTCGTCGGCGTGGCTACCGATGACGACCACGGCGCGGCTGCAGCCGGCCTTGATGGTGGCGTCGACGATCCACTGGACCATGGGCTTACCCAGGATCTTGTGCGAAACCTTGCAGTGGTTCGACTTCATGCGGGTGCCCTCGCCGGCGGCGAGGATAATTGCGGTTGCGTCCATGTGATCTCCTGTTACGTTATAGAGACGTGTGTTTGGAAACGATACACGGCGCAATATGATACCGCAGGCATATGATGAGCGCGTAACGATTGACGCGTGACGGCCGATGTCGCTGCCGCCGGTGTGGTGTTTGCGCTGGTTGTGCATGGCGGCGGCGCTGCGGCGTTGACGTTTTGCGCGAGGGGATGGGAGGTGCCCGTGGATATCATGCGAGAGGAATCGGGCAACGAGCCCGTCGCAGCATTCTCGATGTCGCATCCGGCTGTGCCGGCGCTCTACATGGTGCTGACGTTGGGGCTCACCATGTTCTCGATGCAACCGGTACTGATTGCGCTGTCGCTCGCGGGCGGGCTGGCGTACGGGCTTGCGACGCGCGGCGCCGCGCGTACGTTGGGGGCGCTTCGCTGGCAGCTGCCGGTGATTTTGATCATTGCACTGGTCAACCCGCTGTTTAGTGCATCGGGCTCGACGGAGCTGTTTCATATTGGCATGCGCGCGGTGTATTTGGAGAGCATGATGTACGGCCTGTGCATGGGTGGGCTGTTTGTGGCGAGCGTGCTGTGGTTTGAGGCCGCGGCGTCGATGCTCGAATACGACAAGGTGCTTGCGCTTTTGGGCAACGCCGCGCCGGTGATCGCGCTCATGATCTCGATGTGCATGCGGCTTATCCCACAGTTTTTGCGCCGCGGCCGCACGGTGCTTGCGGTGCAAGACGCGATTGATGTACCGGGACGCGCGCCGGCTGACCCCGTGCGCTCGCGCCTGCGGGCGTCGAGCGTGTTGATGGGCTGGGGCATGGAAGATTCGCTTGAGCGCGCGGATGCCATGCGCTCGCGCGGGTGGGGTGCTGCGTCGCGCCGTACGACGTATGCGCGGTATCGGCTGGCGCGCGGCGATGCTGCCGCGCTGGTTGGACTTGCGGTGTTTGGTGCCGCCGCGGTGACGGTGGCATGGACCGCGACAACGCAGTATTCGTTTTACCCGCAGCTTTCGGTGCCCGCGCCGTGGCTGGGCTATGTCGTGTACGCTGCCTGGATGGTGCTGCCCTGCGTGCTGCATGCGATCGATGAGAAGAGGTTCGGCTGATGGCTCGGTTGGATAGGGGCCCGGTGTCGGGCGCGGCGTGCGGCCCGGATATGCCGGCGATTGAGGTGCGGAGCCTGAGCTTTGCCTACCCCGGGGCTGATGCTGCGGTGCTCGAGGGGCTCGACTGGTCTGTTCCCCAAGGTGCATTTGCGCTGCTTGTTGGCGGCACCGGATCGGGTAAGTCGACGCTGCTGTCGCTGCTCAAGCCCGAGATCGCTCCGGCGGGCGAGCGCACCGGCGACGCGCGCGTGCTGGGCGAGAACGTTGCCGACATGGACGTGCGCGCGTCTGCGGAGTGCGTGGGCTACGTGTTCCAGGATCCCGAGAACCAGATTGTGTGCGAGACCGTGTGGCACGAGATGGCGTTTGGCCTAGAGAATCTGGGTGTGTCGCGCGACGAGATGCGTCGTCGCGTGGCTGAGACCAGCTATTTCTTTGGGCTGGAGGACTGGCTGCATCGCGATACCGATACGCTTTCGGGTGGCCGCAAGCAGCTGCTGTCGCTTGCCGCCGTCCTGGCGCTGCGTCCGCGCGTGCTGCTACTCGACGAGCCCACGTCTCAGCTCGATCCCGTTGCCGAGAAGAATTTTCTGCACGCGTTGTTTCGCGTGAACCGTGAGCTGGGCTGTACGGTTGTTGTGGCTACGCATCAACCGAGGCCGATGCTCGAGTATGCGACGTGTGCGTACCGGATTGAGGGCGGTCGCGTGCGCGAGGTGGCGGATATGGCTTCTTTGGGACGCCGAGAATCGCTGTTTTCCGATGACATGTTGGGGTGGGGTGCCATCCGATGTACAAAAAACGGAGCATTCAGCAGGCGTGAGGACAATTTGGGCTCTCTGGAGCCGCACGGGGACGTATCGAGCGCGAAAAAAAGTTTGGAATTGGACAAATCGTCCGAATTTGTGGCACAAACGTCGATCGAGAACGGCTCGGAAGCCTTCCCGAGCACGGATGGAAGCAGAATACTCCAAAAAATGCACGGCGGGTTGGCTACCACCCTGTCGGAAGGCTGGTTTCGCTACGATCGCGCGGGCGGTTGGGTGCTGCGCGGGCTCGATGTGGCGTTTTCAGCCGGCGCGGTGCATGCGGTCGTGGGCGGAAACGGCTGCGGCAAGTCGACGATGCTCTCGGTGCTGGCCAAGACGGCTAAGCTGCAGCGTGGCCGCATGGTGCGTGGGACGGCTTCGGCGGCGCTGCTGCCACAGAATCCCAAGGCATTGCTGGTCGCCGAAACGGTGCGCGACGAGCTGATGGAATGGGCTTCGGCCTGCGGGTACGACGAGGCCACAGCACAGGAGCAGGCAGCGCGCCTGGGTCTGGCGGGCTTGGAGACGCGTCACCCGTACGATCTTTCGGGCGGTCAGCGCCAGCTGCTTGCGTTGGCAAAGCTGCTGTTGATTGGTCCGGAGCTGCTGCTGCTTGATGAGCCCACCAAGGGCCTTGATCTGGCAAGTCGCTGCATTATCGCCCGAGCCCTGCGCGAGCATGCGCAGGCAGGTGGCACCGTCGTCATTGCCACGCACGACTTAGTCTTTGCCGAGCAGGTGTCCGACGACGTCGCCATGATGTTCGACGGCGAAATCGCCTGCATGGAGCCTCCGGCAGATTTCTTTGCCGACAACGTGTTCTACAGGGCGTGATGGGATGACGGATTATCGCGTCGCTCGCTTACTCGCAAAAATGGAGATTCCGCTGCTCCTGGCGGTGCCGGCAGTGATGACTGCGGCGCTGCTGGCGGGCATTGAGCAGGCGGCGCTTGCCATGCTGGTTGTAGTGGCGCTCGTGCTCGCACTGTTTTTTGCGGGCTATGAGACATCACGTCCAGGCCTGCGCCAGATCATGCCCACGCTGGTGCTGGCGGCGCTGGCCGCGGCGGGACGCATCCTGTTTGGGCCCATTCCCGATTTTAAGCCCGTGAGCGCTATCGCCATTATCGCGGGTGCGACACTTGGCCGTCGCAATGGTTTTATGGTCGGCGCGTTGGCAGCGCTGACCAGCAATTTCTTTTTTGGGCAAGGCATGTGGACGCCGTGGCAGATGTATGCCTGGGGCCTGGTGGGCTATATCGGTGGCGCACTGGCGCATGCGGGCGCGTTTGACCGCGCCGATGGAACCGTGCGAATGCCGGCGCTGTTGGCGTATGGCTTTGCGTCGGGCCTGCTGTATGGCGTCGTGATCAACGCGTATGACATCATCGGTTTTGTGCAGCCGCTCACCTGGGCAGGCGCCATAGCGCGTCTTGCTACGGCGGTGCCGTTCGACATCACGCATGGCCTCGCGACCTGCGTGTTCTTGGCCGCTCTGTACAAGCCCTGGTGTCGCCGCATCAACCGCGTCGTCGTGAAGTACGGGCTGTAGGGCATTTCGCGTTCCCTCACGAACTTGCGGTGGAATAGTTCTCGTTTTTGGCTATTTGAGGCCCAAACAGGAACTATTCCACCGCAACTTATAGGGGGACGAGGTCAGATGACCCCTTTTCCTCCGTCCCCAGGGGATCAGTTAGGGCTAGAGCTCTAGCGTGAGGGTGACGGGGCAGTGGTCGCTGCCAAAGATGTCGCCGCGGATGCCGGTGTCGCGTACGTTGCCGGCGATTGCGTTGCTTACCAGGAAGTAGTCGATGCGCCAGCCTGCGTTGTTCTTGCGGGCATTAAAGCGGTAGCTCCACCAGCTGTAGACGCCCTCGACGTTGGGGTTTGCCGCGCGCCAGGTATCGGTAAAGCCGGCGTCGAGCAGCTCGGTAAACTTGCCGCGCTCCTCGTCCGAAAAGCCTGCGTTGCCGCGGTTGGACTTGGGGTTCTTAAGGTCGATCTCCTCGTGAGCCACGTTAAAGTCGCCGCAGGTTACGACGGGCTTGCCGGTTTCGCGCTCAAGCGCGCTCAAAAAACCGCGGTAGGCATCGTCCCAAGCCATGCGCACATCGATGCGCGCGAGCTCGTTTTGGGCGTTGGGCGTATAGACGTCCACGAACCAAAACTTGTCGAACTCGAGCGCGCAGACGCGGCCCTCGGTTGCGGCTTGGGCGACGAGCTCGGCCGCCTCGCCCTCGCCGGCGTAGGGTAGCAGTGCATCGGCGCGCAGCACGCGCAGCGGTTCCTGGCGGCTAAAGACCGCGGTGCCCGAGTAGCCCTTGCGCTCGGCGTAGCTCCAGGTTTGGTGATAGCCGGGCAGGTCGACCTGCACCTGGCCTTCTTGCAGTTTAGTTTCTTGCAGCGCCAGGATATCGACGTCAAGCTCCTGTGCGATCTGGATAAAGCTCGGGTCTTTTTTGAGCACGGCGCGCAGGCCGTTGACGTTCCACGAGGCGAAAGTGTAAGTCTGAGGCATGGTGTCCTTTCGACGGGGTTGGCAGGCCTAAGATTAACGCAACTAGAGCGGGGCGGAGTCCGCGAGTGATAGTGCGAACGCCGCCGTCCCGGAGACACGGACGGAGGACATATATGACGCAGGCAATATCAGACCCCAAACAGGCCTCCGCCGCGCTGGCGGAGCTGTTCGGCACCCACAAGCGCGTGGTCTTCTTTGGCGGCGCGGGCGTATCCACGGCAAGCGGCATTCCCGATTTCCGCAGCGTGGACGGCCTGTATCACCAGCAGTTTGCCTATCCGCCCGAAACCATGCTCTCGCACAGCTTTTACGAGACACATCCGGCGGAGTTCTTCGACTTTTACCGCACCAAGATGATCGCGCTTAACGCTAAGCCCAACCGCTGTCACACCAGGCTGGCCGAGCTGGAGCGTGCCGGCAAGCTCGACGCCGTGGTGACGCAAAACATCGACGGCTTGCATCAGATGGCGGGCTCGCAGCGCGTGTTTGAGCTGCACGGCTCGGTCCACCGCAATATCTGCCAGACGTGCGGCGCGGTCTACAGCGCCGAATGGATTTGCGCGCGCGAGCACGAGGGTGCCGCGGACGTGCCCGTGTGCCCCGCGTGCGGTGGTCGCATCAAGCCCGATGTGGTGCTCTACGAAGAGCCGCTCGACGAGCATGTGTTGACCGGTGCCGTTGCCGCCATCGCCGCGGCCGATGCCCTTGTCGTGGGCGGAACCTCGCTCGTGGTGTATCCGGCGGCAGGCCTTACGCGATACTTTACCGGCGATACGCTGGCCATATGCAACCTTGCTCCCACCGATCAGGATGCAAATGCCGACCTGCTGATTTCTTGCGACATCGCGGCCGCGTTTGCGTTCTAGCCCGCGCGCGCGGATACAATAGAAAGACTGAGTGCAAAGCGACCCCGCCGCCAGCCCCCAAGCTCGGCGGCGTGGGCATTTTAGGAGGATGTTCATGGCGAACGACAGCAAGACATGGCGGTGCGGAAAGTACGAGCTCAGCTTTGACCGTCCGCGCATCATGGGCGTCCTCAACGTGACGCCTGATTCGTTTAGCGACGGCGGGGAGCACTTCGACCCGGATGCCGCCATCGAGTATGGCCTGGCGATGCTCGACGCCGGCGCCGACATCATCGACGTGGGCGGCGAGTCCACGCGCCCCGGTTTTACCCCGGTCAACCCCGACGAGGAGGCGCGCCGCGTGCTGCCCGTTGTGCGCGCGCTGGCCAAGGAGGGCGCCATCGTCTCGATCGATACGCGTCATGTGGCGGTTGCCAAGGCGGCCGTGCGCTGCGGCGCCTCGATTGTCAACGACGTGACGGGCTTCACCGACCCCAAGATGGTCGAGTTCGTTAAGACGAGCACCTGCGGCGTCATCGTAATGCACGCCGGCGAGGTCGCCGCACCCGCCCGCACGCACGCGACGGTGCAGCTTGATACCTCGGCTGCGGCGTTTGTTGCCGAGAAGGCACGCGAAGCGGCCGCCGAGGCCGCGCGCGAGGCCGAGAAGCCAGCCCGTCGCCGTCGCGGCAAGTTGCTGGGCGAGTCCAAGGTTGAGACCAAGCTTCCGGGCGGTGTGGTACAGCCCTCGCTGCCGTTTGGCGAATCGGAGCCCGCGCCCGAGCCTGTTGACGAGCCAGAGACGCCGGCTGCCGAGCAGGCTGCCCCTGCCGTAGCTGCGTCCGAGACCGTGCCCGCAGCTACCGAAGCCGCACCAGAGCCCAGCGACCACCTGGCCGCCATGATGCGCCGCAGTGCCCGCCGTGAGGAAGCCTATGTGCCTACTTCGCAGCTCCGCCGCTTTACCCTGCCCGATTCTGCGCCCATCATGCGCCGCGTCATGGGCTTTCTGTCCGACCAGGCCCGCACGCTCATCCATGCCGGCGTGTCGCGCGACCGTATCTGCATCGATCCCGGCCCGGGCTTTGGCAAGACGGCCAACGAAGACATCGTCATCCAGCGCGAGACCGCCAAGATGGCGTCGCTGGGCTATCCGCTCATGTGCGCCGTGTCGCGCAAGCGCTTTGTGGGCGCCGTCTCGGGCGTGACCGATGCCGCCGCGCGCGATGCCGCCACGTTTGGTGTGTGCCTGGGCGCCATCCAGGCCGGTGCCAACATCGTGCGCGTGCACGACGTTGCGGGCTTTGCGCAGTTCCTGAACGGTTACTGGGCCGTTGCCAAGCCGCAGCCGCGCCGCGCGTTTGTGGCCGCGGGTTCCAACCTGGGGCATCGCTGCGACAACATCCGCGCTGCGCGCGACATGATTGCCGAGATCCCGCTCACCTGTGTGTCCAACTGCTCGCGCATCTACGAGAGCGAGCCGGCCTACGAGACGCGCCAGGACGCGTTTGCCAACGCCGTCATCGAGATCAAGACCGAGCTGGCTCCGCTGGTGCTGCTTGACGAGCTCATGAAGATCGAGGCCGAGTTGGGCCGCGACCGCTCTAAAAAGGCCAAGGCAAACGGCCCGCGCACCATCGACCTGGACCTGCTGTGGATGGACGGCGAGACCCACGGCGGCAAGAAGCTGCGCCTGCCGCATCCGCTGATCGGCGAGCGCGACTTTGTGCTGGTGCCGCTCGAGGATCTGATGCACGATCCGGCGCGGTTCTTCCGCTACAACGGCGTCGAGGTCAAGGAGCCCGAGGACCGCGTGGGCCATATCGTGGGCGAATTGGGGCGTATGTAGATGATCGAGATGAACGCTGTAGCCGCCGCCACCGAGCTCGACGCGGCGCGTGACGCGGGCCGCGAGGGCATGTCCGCGGGCTGGTGCGCGTGGAGCGCGGGCGATGCATCGCTGACGTTTTCGCTGGTCGTGCGCCCCGATGTGAACATGCACGCCTTCCACGGCCTGCCGTTTGTGGCAGCAATGGGCATGATGGACGCGCTCGTGGGTACGGCGTCGACGCCTGGCCTGGGGCTTGCCGGCAAGGTGGGCATCCAGTGGCCGAGTGACATCGTGTGCGGCGCGCCTGCGTTTGAGACGTCGCTCGCGCGCGTCTCCGTCAACGGCGGTGCCGGTGCCGCGGGCATGTTTGCCGCGGTGACGGTGGATGTTGAGCGTGCGGCGCTAGGCGAGCTCGGCGTGGATATGGGCGACGAGGTACTGGTCGAGGCACTGGCCGCGGCGGTGCTCGCTCGCGTGGACGCCTGGGCGGTTGCCGCCAACACGCCGCAGGGCGCTGCCGGCCCGCTGGCCCCGGTGCTGGGTGAGTACTTCGATATGGTGCCGCTGCTGGGTCGTCAGGTCGCGGCGGTGTCGCCCAACGGCCTGCTGCTCGCGGTCGGCGTGTTTGCGGGCCTGGACATCTGGGGCCGCGCGACCATCAAGACCGATGCCGGCGAGCAGGAGTTTCCGCCCGAGGCCGTACGGATTCGCGGTCTGTAGCGCGAGGCGCCCGCACTCAAAGATAGCGATGACAAGCAAGACCCTCCTCGGCTGTGCCGGGGAGGGCCTTGCTTGTCTGGGGAATGGGTTGTCAGCATCCTATTCCTCAAAACTGAAAAATTTTCGTTTTTGAGGAATAGAATTAAGCCAGCTCGGCCTTTAACGAGGTATATTCGTTGCAGAGCCTATTCCTCAAAACTGAATAATTTTCGTTTTTGAGGAATAGCGATAGAAGACCGCAGGGAGGCACCAATGAAACTCATCAATAGAACGTCATATATGGACACGTTGACGAGCCTTATTGGCGTACCGGACATCAAGGTCATAACGGGCATTCGCCGTAGCGGTAAGTCAAAATTGCTCGAGGCCCTCCGCGATTACGTGGAGGCAAATCTGTCCAATTCGAATGTCATCCATATCAATTACAACCTCGACGAGTTCGAGGGCCTGCTCGAATATCATGCCCTGCTCGCCTATGTGAAAGAGCATCGAGTGTCCGACAAGCAAAACTTCCTGCTTATCGACGAGGTTCAGATGTGCGACGGCTTTGAACGCGCGATTAACAGCCTCCATGCATCCGAGCAGTACGACATCTTCATCACCGGATCGAACGCCTTTTTGCTGTCGAGCGATCTGTCGACGCTCTTTACGGGGCGTACGTTCGAGATCGAGGTTTTCCCATTCTCGTTTGAGGAGTATCGCTTCTATAGTGACGAGGGCGAGGTCGATTGCGACTTCGATGAGTACGCGAGAACCGGCGGTATGTCCGGCTCTTACCCTTATCCACTGCAGGAGCAGCGCTACCAATATCTCTCTAATGTCTTCAAAACGCTCATTGTGAGAGATATCGTGCAGCGGCATAACGTGAGAAACGAATCGGCGCTGCTGCGCATTGCCGATTACATGATGGACAACGTTTCCAACATTACGTCGGCACGCAACATTACTGATGCATTAAATGCGGATGGGCTAAAGATTACGAACAAGACGGTCGGCACGTACATGGGGTACCTGTGCGATGCGTTTGCCTTCTATAAAGTTCGTCGGTACGACATTCGCGGCAAAAAATACCTTAAGAGCGGCGAGAAGTATTACCTGGCAGACCATGCGTTTAAATATGCGCTTCTTGGTACACGTGATATGGATTGGGGACGCGTATACGAGAACATGGTGGCAGTCGAGCTGCTGCGCCGCGGATACGAGGTATACGTCGGCGTGCTCTATAAAAAGGAAATAGACTTTGTAGCAATCAAACGGAGCGAGAAGCTCTATATTCAGGTGAGCGACGACATCAGCTCGGATAAGACATTTGAATGCGAGATTTCACCACTGCTGAGCATTGGCGATGCGTATCCCAAGATGATTCTCGCCCGCACGCATCACGAGGCCACGGACCGCAATGGGGTGCAGATCGTGGACCTGGCGAGGTGGTTGTGCGGCGAGGCTTAGCAAAAAGTCCTATTCCTCAAAACTGAAAAATTTTCGATTTTGAGGAATAGGATTGGCGGCTGGTTGCTGCGAGCTGGCGCGCACGACTTGGCGCCCGTTCTACCCCAGCTCCTGCATGCGGCGGTAGATTTCGCAGATGCCTTTGATGGTGAGCTGGCCGTCGACTATGTCGAAGGCGTCGGTCGAATCGGCAACGATGCTGGCGAGCCCGCCCGTGGCGATAACGGTGGCGTCCTCGCGGCCCAGCTCGCGCTTCATGCGCGCGACCAGGCCCTCGGCCATGGCGGCGGCACCCACCACGGCGCCGACCTTGATGCACTCCTCGGTATCGCGGCCGATGGCGTGCTCGGGAGCCTCGAGCGGAACGCTGGCGAGCTTGGCGGCGCGGGCGGCAAGCGCGTCCATGGAGATACGGATGCCCGGCGCGATCGCTCCGCCAATGTAATAACCGTCCTCATCAATGACGTCGATATTGGTCGCGGTGCCAAAGTCCACCACGATCGCCGGGGCGCCGTAGAAGGTCTCGGCTGCGACGGCGTTGGCGACGCGGTCGGCACCCACGGCCTGAGGGCGTGCCGCACGCAGCTTGGTCACGGCGGCGGTCTGCGGCCCGATAACGATGGCGTCTGCCGCGATGCGGTCGGCCACGGTGTGCCACTCGCGCGAGAGTTGCGGCACCACGCCGGCGAAGGCGATCGCGTCGACCGCGTCGAGCGAGAGGTCGTGCATCTTAAAGAAGCCCATCAGACGCACGTGGATCTCGTCGGCGGTATAGGAGCGGTCGGTGGGCATGCGCCACGACTGCACCAGCTCGTCTCCGTCAAACAGGCCCATGGCCGTCTGCGTGTTTCCCATATCGATAGCGAGCAGCATGTCTACTCCCGGTGTCGGCGTAAAAGGACGCGCACCATTGTATACGTGCCGTCGGCGGCGCTCGGCTGCGATTTGTTCACGGTGATATGGGCTGAGGGTTTTAAATGTGAAGGAATTATGCTCTACGAGATTTTCCTTGCCGTTTGCCGAACTCCCACGTAATATTCCTTCTTGCGCACATGAGGCGCCCAGACATTGCGGGGTGGAGCAGTCTGGTAGCTCGCCGGGCTCATAACCCGGAGGTCGTAGGTTCAAATCCTGCCCCCGCGACCAAGAACTTGAAGCTCGTCGGCCTAGCCGGCGAGCTTTTTTGTTATTCCGGGACCGTGTTTTCGGTCCAATTCTCGGCCTCTCAAACAAAATCTCGATCTGTAACATCTAGACCCGATTTGGGCGGCTAGGTGTTATAGATCGAGATGTTTCGGCAGGACGGTCTCCGTTTGTCTAGATCTGTAACACGAGGGACGGATTATGCCAAGTTGTTGTTACAGATTGAGATTTTCTGGCAGGCGGGTTTGGTTCGTCTCGATCTGTAACAGGTGGGGGTCCAAAGTGGGCCTAGCTGTTACAGATCTAGATTGTTGAGGATGGGTCGAGAGGAATGTCTCGATCTGTAACAGTAAGACCCGGTTTTGCTGAGTAACTGTTACAGATCGAGACAAACTCCCAGCCGGCCCCGCCCCATCCACCTGCCGCTACCTGCTATCTGCCGATTTCCGTTGCGTCGCCGTGCTCCCATGTCATATCCTCTAGACAACTACGCGGCATCATCGCCGCCGCGCCTACAAGAGAGGAATGTCCATGACCGCACCTGCATCCAAGCTGCTCCAGCCCATTACGGTTGGCCCCCTTGAGCTCAAGAACCGCATTATGTTCCCGCCGCTGACCACCGGCTACGAGGAGCGTGACGGTTCCATCGGCGAGCGCAGCCTGGCTTTTTACGAGCGCCTGGCCCGTGGCGGCGTGAGCTACATCGTCATCGGCGACGTCGCTCCCGTTATGACCGCGAGCCCCACGCCCAAGCTGGCAACCGACGCCCAGATCCCCACGTTTAAGGCCCTGGCCGACGCCGTCCATAAGCACGGCGCCAAGGTTGCACTGCAGCTGTTCCACCCCGAGTACGACGTGCCCGGCGTCGGCCGCATGGTCATGGGCTCCATGGCCGCCGCCAAGGCCGCGCAGGAGGCCAAGGCCGCCGGCGACGAGGAGACCTTCGCCGCCAAGATGGCCGAGTCCAACGAGATTCGCAAGCAGGCCTACGCCAAGCTGCACCACGACATGCAGCACTTTGTGAACGAGGCCACCGTGGAGCAGCTCACCCAGATCAAGGAGGCTATTGCCGCCTCGGCCGCCCGCGCGCAGCAGGCCGGCATCGACGCCATCGAGGTCCACGGCGACCGTCTGGTGGGTTCGCTGTGCTCCGCGATCCTCAACAAGCGCACCGACGAGTATGGTGGCTCGTTCGAGAACCGCGTCCGCTATGCGCTCGAGGTCGTCGCCGCCATTAAGGAGGCCGCGCCGGAGCTGATGGTGGAGTACAAGCTCCCCGTAATCATGGAGAACCCCGACGGCACGCCGCGCGGCAAGGGCGGCCTGCAGCCCGACGAGGCCTGCGAGTTTGCCAAGCTGCTCGAGGGCGCCGGCATCGACATGATCCAAGTCGCGCAGGCAAACCACACCGGCAACATGGGCGACACCATTCCGCCCATGGGCGCCATGCCCTACAACTGGACGCTGCCCGTGGCCGAGCGCGTCAAGGCCCTGGTCTCCGTGCCGGTGGCAACCGTCGGCCGCGTGGTTTCGGTCGAGGCCGGCGAGAAGATCCTGGAGGACGGCTCGGCAGACATCGTCGCCTATGGCCGCTCGCTCATGTGCGACCCCGACATTGCGCTGAAGGCTGCCACCGGCGAGCCCATCCGCGAGTGCCTCAACTGCAACAAGGGCTGCGTCGACGCGATTCAAAACCGCAAGTACATCTCGTGCGTGCTCAATGCCGAGAACGGTGACGAGGCGACCATTGCCATCAAGCCGGGCGAGGGCGACAAGAAGATCGCCGTGGTGGGCGGCGGTATTGCCGGCCTGGAGGCCGCGCGCGTGGCGGCCAAGCGCGGCTACGATGTGACCGTCTACGAGGCGAGCGATCATCTGGGCGGCCAGATCGTGCTGGCGGCCGCGCCTCCGCGCAAGGACGAGATTATGCGCTCCGTCGAGTACTACGAGAAGATCCTGCCTGGTCTGGGCGTGAAAGTTGAGCTCAACCACGCCGCCACGGCAGAGGACCTCAACGCCGCCGACGCCGCGATTGTGGCCGTGGGCGCGCACGACGTGGTCATCCCCGTTCCGGGCGCCGACTCGGACAAGGTCGTCTCGAGCTGGGACGTGCTGGCCGGCAAGGTGGAGCTCAGCGGCCGCGTCGCCGTCATTGGCGGTGGCCTGGTGGGCACCGAGACTGCCGAGTACCTGCTGCAGCACGGCTGCGAGGTGGCGATCGTGGAGATGCTCGACAAGATTGCCGCGGGCGAGTCCGAGACCATTCTGCCGCTGATTATGAGCGACTTTGCCGAGCACAACGTGGAGCAGCATGTTAAGACCCGCCTGACCGCCATTACTGACGAGGGCGTGGAGGCCATTCGCACCACCGAGGACGGCGCCGAGGAGCCGGTGAAGATCGCCTGCGATTACGTGGTGATGGCCGTGGGCTCCAAGGCCAACCCGTTTGACCTGGACGGCGTGACGGTGCCCGTGACCTGCGTGGGCGATTGCTCGGGCGAGCGCACCGCCGACATTGCGAGCGCCATTCGCACGGCGTATCACGCGGCCAACGAGCTGTAGCCGAGAAAGCCATCGCGTATTGAGTGGGCGGGGAGTGCCGTATCGGTGCTCCCCGCCTTTTTGCCAATAAGAGCGCCCGCTGACCAGCGGGTTCAGAAAATCCGAATCTCATACACTAGAAAATCCGAATACTTAGAACATGAAAATCCGAATTATATGAACACGAAAATCCGAATCGCAACCACCCGAAAATCCGAATTTGCTACAGTGGAATAGAAGAATCAGAAAGCAGGACCTGGAAATCTGCGGGGGTGGCTCATGGCAGGCGAGAAGCTACATCGGGACGGATACATCCCACGTATCGTGGATGCGCAAATCGAGCGCTACCTTCGTGTCTTTGGCGCGGTCGAGATTGCGGGCACCAAGTGGTGCGGCAAGACGTGGGCCGCGCTTGAGCACGGGGCGTCCGCCTCGTATGTCGACGAGAATCTCGACCTCGCGCGTGCCGACCCGGCGATGATGTTGCTGGGAGACCGTCCGCATATTATCGATGAGTGGCAGCGCGTTCCCCAAATTTGGGACTACGTTAGACACGAGGTTGACCGCACCCGGGGTACGCGCGGCGCCTATATCCTCACTGGTTCCGCCACGCCTGCGTTTGGCTCAAAGGCGGAGGCGCCCGCGCATAGTGGAGCCGGCCGCATCGGTCGCGTCCGCATGCACCCCATGACGCTTGCCGAGACAGGTGAGTCCAACGGCAAGGTGAGCCTGGCGGGCTTGTTTGAGCATCGTTTTGAGCCCTGCCGGTGCAATGGCGATACACCGGGGCTTGTCGAAGCCGCCTGCCGCGGCGGCTGGCCCGAGGCGATCGATATGGTTTCGGCTGACGCCCAGCTCATCGCCCGCGAATATCTCAACACCACGTTTTCGAGCAGCTTCCCGGCGGTCGGTCTCGACCCCGATATTGCTCGTCGAGTCTCCGCATCGATCGCGCGCAATCTGGGACAGGCAACCACGTATAAAACGATTCTTATGGATATGTTCGGTGCCGAGGAGGAACCCGCAGCGTTTGCCGATGAGACCAAGGTGCGCAGGTACCTGGATGCCCTCAAAGGTATGTTCATTCTCGAGGAGGTCCCCGGTTGGGTTCCCGCCGCGCGCGACAAACGGCGCTTTACCGTCAAGCCCAAGCGCTATCTGGCAGATCCGAGCCTTGCTTGCGCCTTGCTAGGTATGTCCTTGCAGGCGCTGCTTGCCGACTGGCAGACATTTGGTCTGGTGTTTGAGAATTTGGTCATACGCGACCTTTCGGTCTACGCACGTTCGCTCGACCTGCTGGATAGCACGCCCGTGCGCTATTATCGCGACGATTCGGGCCTTGAGTGCGATGCTATCGTGCAGCTAGCCGACGGACGGTGGGCCGCCTTTGAGATTAAGGTGAGTGAAGATAAAGCGAACGCCGGCGTCGAGAGTCTCAAGCGCGTTCGCAAGAAGGTCTGTGGAAATCCTCGTTCACGCACGCGCGAACCGGAGTTTATGGCGGTGATTGTGGGGGTGGGTGAGTACGCCCGCGAGGTCCAGGACGGTATCTACGTGATACCCGTGCGCGCGTTGGGGCGTTAAGGGGCGCCACGCCGTGTGTTCTCCGCCCGGCGCTACGGATTGGTACAAGGGGGTCAGGTTTGTTTGCACCATGTTGGTGCGAAGTAACCTGATCCCTTGCATCAAGGGTTTGACTTTTAAGACATCATTAAGGCTTGCGTTGTGGAGCAAACCGCAGGTCAATGCTATTCTTTTACCTTATCGTACGGTGTTGTATTCTGCCTGAATTCTCTACCTGCGAGCAACGGATTAAGCACGACCAAGCCGAAAGGATGGCACGCCCGCAAGCAGGGCAAACGCAAACGATGAGTGGCATGGACCGACATAGCGAGCTCCAGCAGCACAAGACGGCGGCCGAGTACCGTCAAGCTGCCGACGAGCACGTGCGGACCCTCAAGGATTTCTGGAAGGATTTCCTGGTGAGCGGTCTGTTTGTGCTGGCCGCCATCGTTGCCATCTTTGCATGTCTGGCCTGGTTTGCCGCGAACAATCGAGTGAGCGCCACGGGGAGCACGATCGGGGCGAAGGCGGAGCGGTACACGATTTCCGCTGCAAGCGATACCGCCGCGCACGTGGGCTATTACGAGCGCTCCGAGCGCACACCCGAGGAAAAGCATGCCATCGATGGCCTGGATACGAACGACGCCATGACGGTAACGCTCAGCTCCAACCTGAACAACGAGTCCGCTGGCTCTTTGTATCCGGGTGCTCGGGGTAAGATTACGCTTACGGTGAAGCCGCTGGTGGATGACCTGAACGGGGTCACGATCAACTTGTCGCGCGTGCTTAAAGCCACGGGCGTTGGCGTTGTTGAGGACGGAGAAGCACTGACGCCTGCCGCGCAAACGCTCCTTGGCTTGGTTAAGGGCCATTTGTTGTTCTTTACGAGCTGCGAGAACGGGTATTACTCGGGACGCGTGGAAAATGGCCAGATCAAGATTCCCAAGAGTGCATTTTACAAAGTCGACGATGAGACTAAGCCAACGGACAATAAGCCAACGAGCGAGTCCTTCACCTTTGATTTGTACTGGGTGTGGCCGGAGTACTTCCAGAACTTTGTCCTTACGGGCAACACGAATTACTACAAGAATCTGTTTGCGGCAGTGGGCGATGCGAAGTCTGACTACTGCGCTCTGCAGGCGGATATGAACGCGAATAAAACGAACTACTTTTACGGCGCGGCAAGTAACACGGGAGCCGCCGACGCCCCCACGGTTTCGGCCAATATGTCTTCCAGCGATGCGGCCATCTGCTCGGCGCTGTACAACAACGCGGACGAGGAGATTGGCGATAAGGTTAAATACATCCAACTTAGAATGAGCGCTCAGGAGGGCGTGAGCTCATGAGTACCATGCAAACACGCCTCGGCGACGCCCGCAATTGGATAGAAGACCATCGCGCACAAGCCCTTGCGGTCTTGGTCCTCTTGGCGGCAATCATTCTTGTCATCGGCTTGTCGCTCTCGTGGTTTGTGGGCAGCAAGAGTCTGTCTACGGTGGGCAAGATCCAAACGCCGGCACAGCTCAAGGTGCTGGGCCCCAACCAGACGAGCATTGAGCCCATCGAGATTTCGTATGATGAGTCGCGTGGTGATGTGACGAACTCCGACGGCACCGTGACTGTTCGTCGCGCGTTTTGCGTGCAGAGTGACAATGACGAAAATCCCGGTGCCGGTGGCCAGGCGTTTGAGCTGCAGGTTGCCAACACTACGAATATCACGGGGCTGACAATCAACGTGTATCACGTGGCGGTTAATGACCCGTCGACAACGACGGGCGATGTGGTCGGTCTCGATGGACTCAACAATCCGTATTCGTGGAGTAAGGGCAAACCGATTTCGTTCGACTTTATCAACTCCCCGGACGGGACAAGTGCGTTGGCTAAAGAGCTTGAGGCAAACGATCCAACGTACGGCTCATACGTGAATGTCCAGAAAAACGCCCGTCCGCTGTATCGGTGTCACACGTTCGCAAAGAGCGAGCTCGACGGCTACGACGACAAAAAGGACCAAAAGGCCAACGCTGTCACCAACTTCATCATCGAATGTACGTGGAATCCAGGCATTGTGACCGTGAACGGAAAGACGGCCTCAAACGTCAAAGAGACCGATATGGTCTACCTAATCGCTCGCGGCACGAGCGGCAACAAATAGCAGGAAGGGAGGGGCATCAGATGAGAAAAGACAAGAACGAGCAAAATGAAATCGCAAGGCCTGCTGGCAAGCATTTTGCGCAGGCTGATGATCATGCGGCGAAGTCAGCCTTGGCGGAGTCGGCTGCCCCTGCTTCCAAAATGCGCAAGCGCCTGTGGGCGGTTGCGGTGCTGCTGTGCGCCGTCGCAATTGTAACGGGTACCTACCTTACCTATACGGCTTTTTTGGCGGGCGACTTCCTTAAGTCGGTTGCTGTTTCGGGCACGTCGCAAGCGCTGTTTGCCTCGGACATGCTCACGGGTTATACGACTGAGAACCTGGATGACGAGAACATTGCCGTCCGAAGCGTCGTCGTCGACACGAGTGGGGATACCTGCTCCTTTACCTTCCGCATTTACAACCATCTGTTGGGCGACAAGAACAAGGTTAACGACAAGGACGTCAACGCGACGCTGAGCGTGACGGCGACAGGTACGACAGGTACTTGGAGCATTAGCGGAGAGCCCGCATTGGCGACGGGCGGCACGGTTAACCTTTCCTTCCCCGCCTACAAAGCAACCATGTATACCTATACGGTTAAGTTTGCCAGGGACGACCTCAACAAGGCATCTTTCACCGTCAAGGCCCAGGTTGGCTCCAACAGCCCCGGAACCAACCTTAAATGGCTCGCAGCTAAGATTGCGCCCGCCGAGCGTGCGGAGGTAGCGGCCTCGGGCGTTTCGGGCGAGTGGGTCGACAAAAACTCGGATATCAAAGCTTTCGACGCCTATAACTATCGCGTGACCGTTACGGGCGCCCCAACAAAGGTCGAGCTTACATGGGGCGACAAGGTTGAGCTTGACCCGTTTTTTGAGACAAATCATTCCGACGCGATCGTTAATAAAAATAAAAGGGTGGTCACGTTCACTATGGAACCCGGGTCGGAGATTATTACTTTTTACCGCGCGACGGATACCGCACCCGGCAACTGGGGTGATGACATCGGCGTTACGTGTGGATCTGCGTAGGCCAACCGCAATCGGTGATTTTGAGACCCCGTACGGGGCATGAGATAGAACGAGGTAGGACCAGATGAGAACGGCAAAGCGCATAACAACCGCATGCCTGACTGCGATCATGATTTTCCAGGCGCTCGCGCCCTCCGCGGAGGTGTTCGCGCAAGAGCTCGACGCCGTTACGGAGGCGTCCGTCTCCGCCGCGCGCGCCGCGGGCAACACGGCGCGCTCCGTACAGGATGCCGTGGCCACTGCTTTGGAAGATGCCGACCAGGCTGCATCTGATGACACCGCAGCGACTCCGGGCGCCGATGCGGGTGCTACCGAGGGCGGCAACGGTTCTACCAATGCTGGTGAATCGCAGGACTCCACGACCGATGGAACCACCAGCGGCGATGCCACAACGGAGGGCGACGCATCCCAAGACGATGCAGCTGCCGATGAGGGTGCCACCGACGAAGAGCAGGCGAATGAAGCGGACGCAGATGCCGCCGCGCAGGCAAACACCATCCCCACCATCACTACTGTCGAAGTGCTCAGGAAGGTGCTGGGCGACAACAAGGTCACCACTGACGACTCGGGCACCGTCACAGCCATTACCTTTGGGTCCAACGCCGATCTTATCGCCATCTCCAACACCGACCCCGCCATCTACCAGAACGCGATCATTTCCAAAGGTGGCTCGACCGGCATCGACTTCGACGTGTGCGGCGCGGAGACTGTGGGCAACCTGGGCAGCCTCACGTTCCAGGGCTTCGGCAGCGATGACTACCCCTTCAAAGGCACGCTCGACCTGGGCGACAGAACCCTTACCGCCAACAAGACACTCTTTAACAATATCGTGGTCAGCGATGCAAGCAGCACCGTAAAGCTCACCTGGAAGGGCACCAACGCACAGCCCATCGTGGCCGCAAAGGTCGCGGGCGAGGAAAAGACGCTCAACGCTACCATTACCGTGGACACGTCTAAGAGCGATGCCGAAAAGGGCATCTGCAAGCTCACCTCGCCGCTTGTGGGCGAGGTCACGGGCGCACTCACACTCAACGCCACCTACGTCACAAGCGCGGACAGCCCCCTGGCGGTCGATATGCAATCGAGCACAGGCAACATGGGCTTGCTTGTGAACACTCTTGCCGAAGGAGCATCGCTTACACTTGCGGGCCTTACCCTGCCGGACAAACTCAACGGTACCCCCACCATCAACGCGACGGCCGATGGCGCCAACGCGGGAGGACTTATCGGCGAGGCACGTTCGGGCGCCACCGTCGCCCTGCCCGCTAGCATTGACGTCTCTGCGTTGAGCGTCGCAGGCAAAAATGCGGCGGGCGGCCTTATCGGTAAGGCAGCCAACCTCACGTTTACCGTGGGTACGGACAACAGCGGAAAAGACGCCTCGGGCAATGCCATCACCATCAAGCCTGCAGGCGCGGTCGGATCGTCATCGGCTGGCACGTATGCGGGTGGCCTTATCGGCGACGCCTCGTTTGCCGACGAGTTCACCATCAACAGCGGCATCTTCGACTTTGGCGGGGGCGTGGCGCTCAGCGTGTCCAACACGAGCGTTCCCCCTTCCGCCGGCGGACTGTTTGGCGAGCTCGACATCTCGAACGGCGATGTGACCGTCAACGGTGGATCGTATACAAGCACGCTGCAAAACGGCAAGGACAACGGCAGCAACAACGGCGTGCGCGGAAACTACGGCGGCTTGGTGGGCAAGCTGTGGGGCCAGAAATACGGCAACAACGCACTGTACGCGTTCACGGTGCAGAATGGCGCCGAGGTGTCGTTTGGCGTGGGTTCCAACGGCCAACTCACCTATGCGGGCGGACTGGTAGGCTACCTTGGCGAAGGCAACGGGAGCCTCAACGTGTCCGCTGTGGTCATCAGTGACGTAACGGTGACATGTGTAACCTCGGGCTACGCCAGTAATAATGGCAAGTACGGCGGCGCCGTGGGCGTCGTGGACACAAGCAACGTTCTAGAAGTGCGCGGTCTAACGGTCAAAACCGATAGTGGCGCCACCATCGGCGGCACGAGCGGCGGCTTTGCCGGAGTCGTCGG
>ERZ1034976.412-NODE-412-length-40267-cov-10.284542_pt1 | contig 40267 bp, 36 predicted proteins | sample MGYA00520623_ERZ1034976 | MGnify/ENA primary metagenome ERZ1034976 (study PRJEB33766, sample SAMN09781774) | gut metagenome | biome: gut microbiome | host: Homo sapiens | place: Madagascar | study: EMG produced TPA metagenomics assembly of the PRJNA485056 data... | reverse complement strand
ATTATTCCATTCTCCTCATTTTAACTTTACATAACTCGGAAGTTGCGATAAGCGGAGTTTCCGGAGAGGTTCTTGGTGAGAAAGTTTCTGGCGGTGGCGAATTCCTCGCCAACCAATCCCAGCCGAATCAGCCATGTTCGCATGGCGAATTTCGGATTCTCGTGCTGCTGTGGTTTTGGGCTTGCCGTTCGCAGCTCCTTTGCAAGTTCCGAAAGTGCCAAGCAAAGCTGAATGTAACTTTTCAATTGCCCGGCGTGCAAGCCGTTCTTTTTGCCGTTTTCCGGTCGGTCGAATTGGAATAACCGAAATTCAATCGTGCCTTTGGTAAAGGTCGCATGGTAGTTTAGCATATGGTATCGGCTGTTGTTGTAGTGTTGATTTCTGCCGCAATCCTGTCCTTGCGAGGTGTACCAGATGTCGGCGAATTGTGCCATCGTGCGAGGTTTTTTCCGATTGACTTGCTCCAAAAAGTTCGGGTCAATGGTTCGGCAATAATGTCGCATCCGATTGGTATCGAGTTTCAAAGCCTCGGCAAGCAAGGATTCGTGGCTTGCCATGATGTTGGCGAGATTTCGCAGGGTTTGCGGTGTGTGCCCGTTCGCTCCGATGTGGATGTGAACGCCTGCACCAACTCCGGCGTGGGAAATTGCTCCGGCTTTCCGCAGTCTCCGTACCAATTCCTGTAGGATTTCAATGTCCTCGTAGTGCAGAATCGGCGTTACCAATTCGCACTTTTCGCTGTCCGCTCCGTCAATGCTAACGTCCCGTTGAAATTTCCACTCCCGTTCCTCAGCATCCCAAGCCGACCAAGTGTAGTAGCCGTTTCGGTGTGCCGTGTCCTCGTAGCGTCCTGTTCCGAAAAAGTCGGCTGCGAGCTTTGCAGCGTTCTTTCTGGTGATGTGGTTCATCTCGATTTCCACGCCAATCGTCTGGGTTTTCAGGTTTGCAATCTGCTGTTCAGTTTTTGCGTTCATTTGATTTTCCTCCGTATTTTCGGTAGTTTTTCGGCTTTCTGCCGTTCCGTTGTATCGTATATTACCATACGTTCGGAGGACTATCAAGCGGCTAAATCGGAGAAAAATCGGCTGTAGTTCGGCAGGCTATTTGTGTAGATTACACCCTTGCAATCGTTGCTATTTTATGGTATACTTAGATAAAATGAAGAAGCGTCTCTCATAAATTTCGGCTGCCTAAGCGGTTGAAATTAGAGCACCTCAAAAGCATCCACGCCGGGAATCAAGGCAAGGGAAGAACCATTCTGCCAAGCGACGTGAATGTCGCCAATATCATCAACAAACTGCACCTTGCCGACCGTTCCGGATGGCGGAGCTTGTGGGTCGGTCATGGCGATAAGGCGAATTTTCGTGCCGGTAGGATACCTTTTGCGAAGCTGTTCAAGCTCCTGTGGACTGGGTGTTTTCATCAGAAGTGCCTCCTTTCGGGTTGCCAAAGCGATAGGCGGAGCTGCCGGTTAAAGGCCGGAGCAATATTTTTCTGGTTTGCCGAAACTCCTTTCCGACAAAGCCTAACCGAATTAAAAAGCAGCGGAAGGAAAACTTTTCATTGTCGGTGGTGCAGGGCTTGTGATTGATGCGTTTTTGCTCTTTCGCCATTTTGCACAATGCCGTGACGAATTGGCTGTACGCCTCGGCATCCTCCGGTTCTTCGGTAGTGAACCAAGGAAATTTCACCTTGCCGTCCGACTTTTCATATGCCAAAGAATCTGTCTGCAAAGCATGGCAGATTAAATCATGCCGATTTTCCAGAATGCGGTCAAGGTTGGCAAAAGTCGTTTCATCAAACAGCTCCTCCGGCAACTCTATGGTCAGCAAATTTTGATTCTCCGCAACAAAGCCACGTTGGTATAATGCCTCAATCAAAAGTTCAATCTCCTCGCTGTCGGCACGGTCGTCAAAGCTGAGATTGCCGTCTTTATCGACTGTGAAATAATCAATTTGATAGGCTTGGGTTGGCATGAACTGGTACTCTGCTTTTGCACCGGTGATTTCGCTGATGGCAGTCACGAGCTCCTTTCGGCGAGTGCCGGTGCAATTGTAGAAAATGGTCATATTCTCGTCCTCCTGTTTCGTTTTTTCCTTTCGGATTACTACGATATTACCTCTGTTTTTCTCACAATGCAAGCGGCTAAACCTACCGAAAATTCGACGGTTTTAGAGGTTGGATTTGTGCTTTTTACACGGTTGGATTTTCTGCAAAATAGGCGATGCCGGAGAGGACGAAAAATCCGCAGCTCATGCAGATGGCGTTGCCGTACATCATGTACTCCGCAGCATCAGAATGCGGATTTTGCAGCCATTTCACGACCTGATTTCGGGACTTCGGCTTTTTGCTGTTCAAAGCGTTCCATTCGTTCCAGACGCTTTGCCAGTATGTAATTTCGTCTTCAGTAGGATTTTCCGTTTCCAGATTATCACACCACCAAGGCGGCAGACCTTGCAACAAAGCACATTCCTGCGGAGTCAGTCGACGAACCAGATATTCGGTGCAAATAGCGTGCGTTTCTACGGTATTTAACGTATACATAGTTTCGGATTCTTTGTATCCGTCACCTCGATGAGAAGGTCTGCTTCCATTGCCTTCCAGCACAATTATGCCACCTTGATTCTTATCCGGTGACTGATTGGATGTGTCGATAGTTCGGGAAGTCTGAGCTTCGTAAAACCCACTATTCGGATTATCCGACAGCATGGAGTTGCTATGCTTGGCACATACACCGTAGGCTTTCGGGACGAACAGCGTCTGGTCGTTGTTGGTGGCGAGCGTAGCGGAAATGTTTTCTTGAATCAAAGCACCTCGACCGCCGTTCCCATGACCGCAGCGAATCTTCAGTGTTTTCGGCACATCTTCCGCCAAAACGCAAGGCGGATGATTTGCCTGAGCACGGAGTGTTCCGGTTTTATTCAGCGAAACGTCCATGCGAATGCCACCTTGATCCATCAAACAATATGAGCTTGTCGTTCCAACGCTATCCGCAAAATATCCGGCAGCTGCTTGCCACGTTCGGAAGCTCTGCGGAGAATACCTTGACAAGCCTTCGGACTCAAATAATATTTTTCCGGCACATTTGCCATCAAAATCTGCGACAAGAAACAAGCGTCTGCGTCTCTGGGCGACTCCGAAGTATTGAGCATCGATAATTCTCCATGCAAAGGAAAAATCGTCTCCCAAAATCTGTCCTGCCCCTGTCCATTTCGCAGGTCGAGGAATTGTAACGGTTTCATTTTTAATCCGGCAGAACGCTTCGAGGACGTAGCGGAAGTCCTCTCCACCGTTGGAACTGAATGCTCCCGGCACGTTTTCCCAGACAATGTATCTTGGATATTTTCCATTGGTAGCATTCCTCATTTCCTGAATGATTCGGATTGCGTGAAAAAACAATCCGGAGCGAGAACCGTGTAAGCCGGTGCGTTTTCCGGCAATTGATAAATCTTGACAAAGCTAAGGACTGCCGAATGTGATAATATCGACAGCCTCAAGATCACCCCCATTCAATTTTGAAATATCGCCGTAATGTTTCACAAACGGCATCCGTTTTGTGGTGACTCGAATCGGAAACGGTGCAACTTCTGAAGACCAGATGGGCTGTATTCCTGCCAGCAATCCGGCGAGTTCAAATGCTCCGGAGCCTGAAAAAAGACTGCCAAGGGTTAATGTATTATGTTTCATGTATTACCTCTTTTTATTTCAACGGTGCAAATGGTATCATTTCGAGAACCGCCGTGCGGAACAAGCAGAATACGATTCATTGCAAATCCTCTTGTCTTGCCAATGCCCATGCTGTTCCAGCCGAAGCAAATTGCTTTTCCGTTTGGCTTTAATATCCTTGCAATTTCATTTTTGGTATCACTCCAGAAATTCACTTTGCCATCCCACTTGATATTGCCGTCAATATTATCATAACATTCTCTCACCTGTCGAGGAGAATATGGCGGGTCATACAAAATGCCATCAGCAGAATCGTTATCGAAGAGCTTCAAAAATTCCAAAGCATCCATGTGATACGCAGCGGAACACTTCGGATTCAAATCATTTTTGATATGTGCAGGACTGCTTTTTCCGGCAAATGGGTCAATCCAAATGCCGCCTGTCATCTCTTCTTTCAGCAAAGCTGCAATTGGCGGAATCTGAAATGTCCATTTATTGGGCATTGCCCAGATGCGGTCGATTCTCATGGGTTGCGGTCACTTCTCTGCACATCATCCACGCTGCCATCTGTAATATCCAACTCCTCCGCAGTGAAATCATGCACCGCACTGCAAGGCAGCTTTTCACCGTTTCGCAGAACAAATACATCTGAATTTGAACCGCCTTTTAAGGCAACGTAGCGTCTGACGATGGCAGAAGCGTATTTCGGGTCGAGTTCATTCATGTAACAAATCCGGTTCAACTGTTCAGAAGCAATTAGCGTTGTGCCGCTGCCTCCGAACAAGTCTAACACGATGCCATTTTCCTGTGAAGAATTTTTCATCTGATAGCCAATCAGCGGAAGCGGTTTCATGGTGCTGTGCAGCTTAGACGCTTTCGGCCTGTCAAAATGAAGCACAGTGGATTGCTTTCGGTCGTTAAAAAATTTATGGGCTGCACCTTCTGCCCAACTGTAGATACAAGGCTCGAATGACCACTGATAATCCTGCCGTCCCAAGGTAAATCGGTCTTTTTCCCAGATGAGATTCTGCCGCATGGTAAGCTCTGCTTGCTCCAGAGCTTTCAGGAAAACAAGGCTTTTGCTGGAAGCGTACCAGATGTAAAATACACCGCCGGGAATTAAACTGTTTTTCATGTTGCAAAATGCTTTCACGAGAAAATCGATAAATTCATCATCCGGCAGATTGTCGTTCATGATGGTGCGGTCGGTTTTCGCATTTTGGTAAGCTGCACCAGTTCCGATTGCAATTCCATATGGCGGGTCTGTGATGCAGAGATTCGCTTTTTTGCCATCCATCAGCTTCTGTACATCCTCAGCTTTTGTGGAATCGCCGCACATCAGCCGATGTCTCCCAAGCAGCCAAATGTCGTTCGATTCTACAAATGGTGGAAGTTCCGATGCCTTATCAACGTCAAAATCATCTTCTTTTGCTTCGTCATCTGTTGCAAACAGGTCTGCAATTTCCTTCTCATCAAAACCGGTAAGCTCCAAATCAAAGCCCAACTCCTGCAACTCCGACATCTCGACAGAGAGCAGTTCCTCATCCCATCCGGCATCCAACGCCATGCGATTGTCCGCAAGCACATATGCTTTCTTCTGGGCTTCGGTCAGATGGTCGACATACACGCAGGGCACTTCGGAAATACCTTCTTCTTTAGCAGCCATCAGCCTTCCGTGTCCTGCCAGAACGTTGTAATTGCGGTCAATCAAAATCGGATTGATGAATCCAAATTCCCGCAGCGAGGAACGCAGCTTCAAAATCTGTTCCTTGGAATGCGTTCTGGCATTGTTCACATATGGAATCAACCTCTCCACAGAAATCAGTTGAAAATCTTTCGTTGTCTGCATCATCCATTCCTCCTGTACAAAATTTTCTGCAAGCCCTTTCGAGCATCTCTGACTTTTCCTTTCACAGCTTGTCCTTTTAACGTGCAGTATTGCTGCTTGGTCAAATAAGGACGAGACTTTTTCAATTCTTTCCAGAATGGGACTTCCGATTCCGGTTTGTAAGTTCGTGCTTTCATGATACCTCCCATAAAAATAACCGCCTGTGATAGCGGTTTTTTGGTATTAGAGCTTAGAGCGTAAAAGCTGCTCCATCACATCATTGGTAGAAGTCAAATTATTTACTTCCACGGAGCTATTTTCCTTGATTACCTGATAAATTTGGTAATACAACTGATTCGCTTGCTTGCGATATTCGTGGCTCATCGTCACATAAGGCGAAGTCGCCGGAGAACCGTTCGCCTTTTTCATCAGGTAGCCGTATTCGGAAATTGCTTCTTCGCAGTGAATCAATCTTGCACAAGTCATGGAGAAATGTTCGAGAATTTCCTGTAGAACCAGATGCTCGCAGCCGTATTTCTTCAGCCATTCCCATGTTTCGTTATAGATTTCTTCTGCATACAGCACGGAGCCGTCTTTTTGTTTCGATTTCATGTATTCACGAACCGGCGGCATATCTTCGCCTTGCAGCTCCGAAGCCTGACTATCCAACGAAACCACAGTCAGCGGTCTGCCGCCGGGATTTCCGGATTCGATTTTTTCTGTGATTGCCTTGGGTTTCCGACCTGCACCGACTCGGAATCCACCACGGTTTGTACCGTCTTTTGCCATTGGCTTCACCTCATTTGAAAAAATAATTTTTTGGCGTTTGATTTCGCAAAGTTGCACACGAAGGGCAGCACCGGTATTCATGGAATGTACACAAAGGATTCATATGCCCCCTCCCGTCACCGAAAAGGGCATTGCAGCACAGAATTGCAGCAGATACCATGCAACTCATTCACAATTTAATAATGATAGACCGGATTCTTGTCTTCCAAGCCGGTCTTCTTGTCGTGACAGGGCTTGCAGAGAGCTTGGAAGTTGTTCTCGTTCCAGAGTAGTGCAGGGTCACCACGGTGCGGAACGATGTGGTCTACTACGGTCGCTTGCACATATCGACCGTTTGCAAGGCACTTGACGCATAGCGGGTGTTTGCGGAGGTAGGCGGCTCGAACCTTACGCCAACGAGAGTTGTACCCACGCTTTGCCGGAGAGGGACGTTCCGGATGCAAAGGTTTGTGCTTGGAACAGTAATTCTGCCCGACATCGACTAGGGCAGGGCAGCCGGGATGTTTACAGGGTGTTTTCGGTTTTTGTGGCATACGCTGCACCTCCTTATGGGCATAAGAAAAGCCTTCACGGAATTGCTCCCACGAAGGCTTGTTTTTATCCTGTTTTCCTAGTATACAGTATAGCAACATTAAGGGGGTGAATTAAAGATGAAATGGGGGTGAAATGGGGTGAAATCTTTCAAAGTTTTTTAGTGCTGCTGCATGGATTTGCTGTACCCGGCGTTTTGAATAGTGCATTTCAGCAGCAATCCTTGACATACGCATAAACATCAAATACCGATACCTCAGTACACATTGTTCTTTTTCGGAATCCAGCAAATCAATCTGTGCATCTATCGTGACTTTCAGCTCCTCAAGTTTCTGTTTTTCCACGGAGATTTCTTTCTCAAGGGCATCGATTTTACTGAGATAATGTACAAATGGTGCATCGGTAGAATGCGTTCCCTGCACTTTTTCCCCAAACTGCGGAGAAGATATACTTGATGCTAAGTCCTTGTAGCTTTCAAGTTTTCTAACATCAGATACGATTTTTTTGTGCAGCTCGTCCGGCATACTCAAATATTCCTGTGTTGTCATTTTGACCTTGTCTCCTCACGCAGTTTGTCAATCAATAAATCTCCATCAAGATTTGTAAGAAGCATATACCACCCTGAGCGAAAGAAGCGTTCATACTCCATAGCTTCCGACAGTGCTTTTCTGTTGTTGGGATTCTTTCTGTTCAAATTGAGGGTTGACCGATAGTCATGCACAGCTTGTAAGACGATAGCCTTTGCCAGTTCTGTGTAGCTGTCTTCCTGTCTTGCAGGAGCAGCTGGTGTTTTGTATGAATACATCTCGCACCTCCGAAAAAATAAATTTTTCGCATTGGAGCGGAGAAGCATCGAAGCATCTATCTCAACTTACATGAAGCATTGTCTTCATGATTCATTGCGGAGTGCCGTCCAAGACAGCACGCACCTCGGAAACGGAGCGGACGATAACCGCCATGCCGCCGGCTCTTTGGATTTTACGGATGGTCGCTTTCTGAAGCTCTGTCGCTTTGCCCGTTTCGGTTTTTACCTCAAAGGCATAAAACCTGCCATCTACACAGGCTATAATATCGGGAATCCCCGCCGTGCCGTACATCCCGCCATGTTCTTTCCAGCAGAAGCAGTGCGGCACGGTCTTCAAATATTTCATGATGGATTTCACGATGTCTTTTTCTAACATTGCTTTTCCCTCCACACTATTTTTGTAACTTGTAACTTCGTAACCTTCGAAAATAGGGAGACGACCATAAAAAAATAATATAAAAATTTTTTTATACGCACGAGGAATCTCTGAACGTTGTCTCTCTATCTATATGAAGTTACAGAAGTTACAAGTTACATAAGAGGTTGTATGTCTGTGACTTCAAAACCGGTAACATCACAGCGTTTTGCAAGCAATTCATAGTCGACTACCCAACATCTGTGATTTTCTGTGCCGATGCGTTTTTGCTCATTGCTTGCGATAAAATACTCGGTGTGCTGAAGCTGTTTTTTGAACTGTGCATAGGTCAACGTTTCACCGACCACTGCATAATCCTTGCGGTACTTTGTATAAAGGTCATAAATCTGCGTCAGCCAAAGATAGAGTTTTCCGCCTTCAATACAGTACACAGTTTTAGGATCCAGCTTCATTCTTGCCATGACCTCAAAGGTCTGTTCCACTACGCTCTTGTTGCTGGTATCGCCGTCAAGAAGATAGTCCTTCGCCGCAAACTCCATGTACTTTACACAGATTTCCTGCGTGTAAGGGAACACCGTATCCCATGCAAAGCCGTAGTCTGTACACATATGCTCCAAGAGCTTCAGCCCTGCATAGCAGCAGGACAAGTTCGATATAATACGGCACGGCAAATCGGGATTAAATTTCGCCGTGCCTTCCTTGTACCATTTGGCAGCATCGCTCGGAGTAATCTTTAACGCTGTATTCAAAAGCGTCCTGCCAAGGTCATTCAGCAACATCTCATTGCCCAGAATCCGATTGAATGCCGTTCTGTGTTCCATAGATTTCAAATCTTTTTTCGAGAATAGCAGCTCGATGCTACGTTCCCGAATCGCCGTCTCATCTGCCGATTCTTCTCCGGCAACAATGAGCGGAGCAAGCAGATCATAGGTCACAACTGATAAATCCGCACGCCCACGCATGCCCTCATGTCCGTCATAGCTGTCACGGAAGTGGTTATACAGTGTCGAGAGCTTTGTTTTATCCATTTTTGACGGCTTAAACTCATCCAAAGGCAGAGGAATCGTATTTGACGAAGCAGACTCTTTCATCAGCGTAAACGCTGTCACCTGTGTAGCTGCTGTTACACGACTGCTTGAAAACAGCGGCAGCAGTACACGCTCCAAGGTCGTAGATTTTCCGCTGCCTGCCTCACCAATCAAAAATAAATGCGGAAACTTTATGCCCGAAAGTCTGAGATGCTCTTTGACAAAACACCCTGCCGCCCAAGCAAGAATGGAGATTGCTTTCGCAGGCTCGTTGTAGCCCATCAGCCAATGCCCAAGGTCGCAAAGCATCTCTTTTTTCAGCACATCACAGCCGAGAATATTGCTGTCAATGCTCTTGTACTTGTCAAGCTGCACGATGTCCGCAACCTCTAAACCGCCGTTTTCGATAGCACCGTCCTTGGAAACAAAGACTAGTCTGCCGCCGTATTCGTAGATTCCCATCGCTTTCACACCGACTTTTTTTACCCAATTAAGCTCCGAAACATAGCCTTTGAGAAGCTCCAAATCGCCGTCACCGCCGAGGTAAGTCAAAGCAATCGTGTTCTTGTTTAAGAGGTTTTTGAACTTCTGCTGATTGGCAAAATCCGTGGTCAAAAACGTAAGACGGAAAGTTTCCCCACGTACTGTCACCAAGTCTGCAGTCAGTTGTGTTTCGTCATCGGATACAATCATCTCCACGGGCTGCATGATAAAATTTGTGATGGGATACGTATTCTCACCCTTTACCCTCCAGTATCTGCCCTGAAACTCGAAGATGGGAGAATCCCCGCCGGGAGAATAGACGTTCTCTGTCGATTCAATTGCCTTATCCAAGGTTTCCTCTCCGTAGGTAGCACCGCTTGCATGATGCTTTTCGTCCCATTTCTGCCGATACAATCCCGATGATTTGAAAATACGATTCATTTGCTCCTTGTTTTTGCCTGACCAGAACGCCAGCTTACGGCAAAACGCCATATCCGCTTCGGACTGACTTGGAAATGCGCCCTGCCAGTTGCCCTCAAGGAGTGCTGTGAACGCCTCACTGTCATCAGAAGATTTCGCTTTTTCGAGAAGCTCCTCATCGGTCATTTCTGTTGGAATAGCGGATGATTTTTTCTTTGCTTTTTGTTTTTTCGGTTTCTGTATATAGGTCGCATGAATCCAAGCAAGGGTCTCCGTACCCTCTGCAATATCATCGGGAGCAGAGGGGAGCTGCTTTCCCGTTACCGTAAAATAGCGTCCTGCGTTATACATTTCCACACCGCTCTCAGAATTCTTGTTGCTGCCGGACGGCTTTTCACCTTTAAAATACAGATGTACGCCGTCACCGGATGGGGAGAACTCCGCATAGGTAGGCTGTTTGGAGAGAATTGATGTTGCAATCTCATTAAATTCGCCCGTTTCGGGATTATAGCAATGATCGATGTCCACGCCCACGATGTTATCTGTTTTCACGAACATATATCCGATACCCGTATATCCGTAACGTTCCAGTGCATCCACGGCGGTCGCATAGTCCGACCATGACTTGGGATTGTTGGACTGTGCCTTATAGCCTGTAACCGCATTGTACGGCACCTTTCTCGGCTTTCCGCCGTCCGGATCAGGCTCTAAACGCCAGCACACCCATTGTTTCTTGTCACACAGCTCTTTTGGGAACATAAGCCGTTACACCTCCTCGCAATTTTCGGTAAAATATCTGAGCTTGATATTCCGTTTCTCGGCTCTTGCAATCTCTGCCGCCATGCCGCTTGAAATCCGCTCGCCGAATACCCAGGCCTCCCGGCAGCCGTCCAGATACACCATGCCCATAAAAAGACCGAGTTGTCTTTCGGTGGGATTGCAATCGTTCAATATTTGTGGAAAGAACAGGTGAGCAGCAAATGGAATGTAGCCTTGCTTTACGGCAAAGAAACAGTATCTGCGTGCGTTGGCTGTATTTCTTTCGACATCTCCGGCAAACGGCGAGATGATATATACCTTCGGCATATATTTTCTGCGGCTTTTGCCTTTCTCCTCCCGTTCAATGCGGCAGAGAGCGTGGTATGCAGTTAAATCCAGATACCCTTCGGAATTCCTGATGCTAATCGACATTGCCGTCACCTCCCGAACGCTCCGCAAAGGAAGAACAACGAAACGAATCCCCATCAAACGAGATTGTCCCTACCTTTGGGCAGCGACAAATTACGCCGCCGTTTTGGTGAATCACCGTATTCCCGAGTGTAAGTGTCCTCGGCTTGTCGCTGATGTCTCCATATTTGCATTTATGGCAATCAGTTTGTTTCATTGATATAGTCCTCCCATTCTGTCATTTTCCCGAATCTCGGTCCTACAGACGCTTCAGCGATAATCGGCACATCAAATTCGGGATACGGCTTCGCTTCCATACATTCTTTGATAAAAGTCTGTGCTTCCAGTACTTTGTCTTCGGGCAGTTCAAAAACAAGCTCATCATGAATTTGTAAAAATGGTTTCAGCCATGGACGTTCCCGCATACCCGAAACAATCCGTCCGCAGGCGGCTTTCAGAATATCGGCAGCAGTGCCTTGAATCGGCGTGTTTAATGCACACCTCTCCGCAAAGGACTTCTTGCTCCAGTCATCGGATAGCATACCAATGAGATAACGCCGTCTGCCGAGCCGTGTTTCGGCATAACAGGTCTGAGCGGCACACCTTTTGGTTTCATCCTGCCACAAAGTTAGTCCCGAATATCCGGCTTTCAGATTGCGGATAATCTCTTGGCAGCGTTCGATTGGTGTATCAAGTCCCGCCTTGAATCGGAGAGTGGTCTGAAGCCCTTTCGGGAACAGACCGTAGAACACTCCGAAATTGCAGTTTTTCGCTATGGTGCGATGCTCCTTGTAATCCTTTGAGTGTTTGTCCTGTGCTTCCTCATAGCTCACACCAAAAATAACGCTTGTGGTGCTTGCGTGAATATCTCCGCCTGTGCGGTAGGTTTCCAGCATTTTCGGGTCACGGCAGTAAAACGCACCGACACGAAGTTCAATCTGTGAAAAATCGAGTGACATTAGCACATTACCCGGAGCGACAGCGATAAAGTTTCGGATACCGATGGGGTCGTTGGTTTTACGCGGGCAATTTTGCAAGTTTGGATTTCTTGCTGCAAATCTCCCTGTCTCAGTTCCAAGCGGCATGAGGTCAGGATGTATTCTGCCCGTTGCGAAATTAACATGAGCGAGATAGCCGTCAATGTAGGTGCTTTTAAGCTTGCCCCACTTGCGGTATTCCTGTACGAGTTCAAAAAGCCTTACAAGCTCCGGCTTATTTTTTGCACACCATTCCTTTAACATCTGCATGGTCGCATCGTCCGCCGCAGTCTGATTTTTCTCCGTTGTTTTCATCACAGGCAAGCCGAGTGTTCCAAAGAGATACTGCTTAAAAGCGGAAGTGGAAGCGTTAGCTCCGATATTTACGCCGCCCGTCATTTGGTTGATTTCTTTCTTAATCTCGGAGATTTTTGCATCGGCTTCTTTTTGGCGAGAGAGCATAAGTCCACGGTCAATCGGTACACCGTTGTACTTCATCATGCCGCAATAGACAGCGGTCGGCGATTCCAGCTCCTCGGTGATAGTGCGATGGGCAGGGAGATATTTATCAAACCAAGCGTTGAATTTGTAGTAAAGCCGTAAGGTGTAATCCGAGTCGGCACAGGCGTAGCGGATGGTTTCCTGTTCTTGCGGATTCATTTCGTCAAAGTGTCTGCCGTTTGTAACGGTAGAAAATGATGGCATTTCCGCACCAAAGAGTGAAGTCGCAAGGAACTTCAAGCCACTGTCATGCAAATTGCGAAACTCCCACTGAGATTTCAAAGTAAGCTGAGAAGCGGCGATTGTGTCGTAGCACGGAGCCTGTACCACAATGCCCTTTGCATACAGAAACATTGCTTCAAAGGCGAGGTTATGGGCGATTTTTACACGGCTTGTATTTTCAAAAACCGCCTCTTTCAGAAACGTCCAAAGCTCATCTTGCTTTTCTGCGTTGATGCCAACTTTATGAGCGAGCGGTGCATAGAAGGCGACTCCTTCTTCCATAGAAAAGCTGATTCCCGTGATATGCGACTTATGCGCATCGAGTGCGGCTCTGTCTTCACTTCGGTATGCTTCATCGGGTGCAGTTTCAAAGTCAAAAGCCACAGGACGATTGTTATTTAAAAGTTCCTTGATTTCTGCAATTGCCGTTACAGAACGATAATTTTCCATCTTGTAATTCCTTTCCGAAACACATAAGCGGCAGGACGAGAACATCCCGCCGCAGTGTGCTTCTGATGTATTTGCTTATGTGGTTTACGCTAAGGGTTCCATAACCTCTCCCGTTTCCGGATTGACATTTACGGTTGTCGTTTCCGCTTCATTGTCATAGCCGACCGTCTGACTGAGTGCTTTTACCTGTTCCGTCATAGCGGAGATAAGAGCGTACTCGTCTTCGGTCAGCAGACGGTCAACGGAGAACTGCGCCTGACTGTATCCAATCCCCGCCGTGCTTGAAGCTTTCTTGAGCGTAAAGCGAGTAACCACGGCATTGGAGCTGCCGTAACGGGTAACAACTCTCGTGAGGTAACGGGTGAAGCCTTTAAGAGAGCCGGTCGGCAGGGAGAGCATCATCGGAAAAACATCTCCCTCACGGAGTAGATACAGCCTGCGGCGATTCTTACAAGCTTTCGCACCGTTTTTGCCCGAACCGTACTGATTGAGCGGACAGCTACGGCACTGACCGCCGGGCGTACCATCACCAACAAAGCCATCATAACTGCCGCAGTCGGGAGGATTGGAGCCGCCCGTGTACTCGTTCTTGTAGTAGGCGTTCAGAGCGTGCTGGTACAGAATCACCGCAGAAAATTCCTTCACGGTTTCCGGCTCGTCCGGATCATCGCCGGGGATTTCAAATACAGTGCCGCCACCAGACGGAATTTTGATGCGGTCGAAGCTAACGGTAAGTCCTGCAAGCTCCTCGTTCAGTGTATCGCTGAGATTGCAGTTTTTCAGTGCAAGAAAATCTGCGTTGTTGGTTGTTGTGATTTCAGTGTTCTTAGCCATAATTTTTTACCTCTTTCTTTCAGATTTCTTTGTGGATTTGCGGACAGACACCTTGGTCTGCTCATAGACGTTTACCAAGCCGTTAAGCCAGTCGGGAAGTTCCTCACCGTTTTCGGTTATCTGCTCGTTTACGAAAGCAGAGAAGCTATTGGCGTTGACGGTTTCGTAAATCAAATCGCCGTAGCCTTCGGAGCGTAAAGCAGAGAAAAGCTCCTCTTTAAGTCCTGCTTTTGCAGAAGCACGGGTAGTGTTTTTAAGAGAAAACATCGTCCCCGCACGGGTAAAGTTCTGCGTTTCGGTTTCCGTCATCATTGCTACAAGCTCTTGCTCCACAGCGTTAAGCTCCGCTGTGATGTCTTTTACCTTTTGCTCGGTATCCTGCTTTTTGTCACGCAGAGCTTTAAGCTTTTCGGCGAGTTTGTACATGGTTGTTGCTTCGTCCTGCATCGTAAATCACCATACCTTTCTAAGATGTAAATGGATTTATTCCGTTTCGCCAATCATCCACGAGGGCTTTGGCAAGGTCAGTTTTATTGCGAAGGGAACGTATCACTTTCGTGTCAACCGTCCCTTTACAAACGAGGTAGATGTACAGGCAGTCATTTTTCTGCGATACACGATGTATCCGAGCCTTTGCCTGTTCAAAATTTGACATCGAATAATCAAGGCTGTAAAAAACCATTGTTGATGCCGCGGTAAGCGTAAGCCCCAGTCCTGCGGCGGCTATCTGTCCCAAAAACACACGGCAGTTATCGTCATTTTGGAAACGATGTACCTGCTCCTCACGGTTTTTAACGTTGCCTCGAATGACTGCGTAGTCAATGCCTTTTTGCTCCAAGAGCCGTTGAATGTCGTTCATCTCCGGCACGAACCGAGCCATGATGACGAGCTTCTTATTTTCTTGCATGACGGAGTCGATAATGTCGGAGAGTGCGTCAAGCTTTGCCGTACTTACGGCGTTTGTATCGCCCTCATCGTCCGTAAGGTGACCGCCCGTAATCTGCGATAAGCGGAGCAGTTTTGTGAGGACGTTTACAGCCGATACTTCGGAAGTTGCGAGTTCCGCAAACGACTCCTTTTCGATTTGTCGGTACAACTTCATGGCTTTCGGCTCAAGCTCCACGGTTCTGACTTCCTCCACGATTTCGGGCAAATCCAAGCACTCGGCTTTGGTTACTCGAAACGCTATGGAGTGCAGACGGTTTAGGAAATCCTCACTCATCCATTTCTTGAAAACAGGAGTGTGACTGCCGTAGCCTGTCATGTCAAAATACCGATTGCGGAAAGCGAAAAAGCTGCTGCCGAAGACACTCTTATCGAGAAAACGATATTGCGAAAATACATCAATCTCTTTGTTGGTGATAACTGTACCCGTGAGGAGCAACTTGTAGCTTGCTTTATCACCAAGACGGTGCATAGCCTTGGATTGTGCGGTTCTGCCCTCCTTGATTTTGTGACCCTCGTCTGCAATGATAAGGTCAGCATCGAAGCAGAGAAGCTCGTCCTCAAGCCGCCAACACGATTCGTAATTGACAATTACGATTTGCAATCCATCATCTTTTTCTGCCGATTGCAGAGCGTCTCTTTTCTTTGCGGAGGAGCCTTTTAGGACTGTTACCGTGTACGGGAAATCGGCGAAGCGTTCCAGCTCTTCCTCCCACACGGAGAGAATTGAAAGCGGAGCAACTATCAGCACTCGGTTGATTTTGGCATCTAAGTACATGGCTCCCATAACGGCAACCCCGACAAGACTTTTCCCGCAACCCATCTGCATGAGCAAAGCTGCACCTGTGTGCGGTTTGCTTAACACTTGGCGTACAAACAGGTAGGCTTGCTTTTGATGTTCAAAGGGCGTTGCTTTTATGGGCATTGTATCCGGCGTTTGCATTGTTCTTATCCCTTCTTTCGTTTTTTGGAAACCATGAGTTCCACTTAATCCAAAAAAAATAGAGTTTCAAATGGCACATCAGGGAAAGCTTTCATCAATCCCGCAATACACTTTTTGCCGCCAATTCTCTGACCACGCAAAAGACGGCTTACTTCCATTCTGGAAACGCCCATTTTCATAGCAAGTTGACTTCCCGACCATTTGTGCCTCTCCATTTCGGATTTTATAAACTCGATATTTGGTCGCATTTGTACATCCCTCCTTGTGGTTCCTATGAGTTCCACAGATGCTTTAAAAATCACTCGCCTGGATTGCGAGTTAGCACCGGAACTCTTTAGTTCCATCATTATTATAGCACCTTTCAGTGACACTGTCCATAGTATTTTTCGATTTTTCAGAAAAAAGCGTTGCTTTTAGGTTACAGGTATGGTATAATGAATGTAGTCAATCAAATATGGAGGGATTGCAATGGCGGAACTTGGTTCCTATGTCAAAAAAATCAGGCTGGAAAAGGGCTTGTCTATCCGTAAAGTAGCGGAATCGGCAGATATCAGTCATACGGAAGTAAAACGAATAGAGGATGGCGTAAGAAAGCAGCCGTCCCCGCAGGTGTTGCGGTCATTGGCGGCTGCTTTGAATACTCCGTATGAGGATTTAATGGAAGCGGCAGGGTACATTGATGAAGACCCGAATGCTGGTGGAGTAACTGCTGCGGGTATCTCCGGTACAGATGATTTAAGTCCGGAGGAACTTGCACAGGTTAATGAATACATTGAGTTTTTGAAGAGTAAAAGAAAATAAGAAATGAGTGCCGTTGCATTGGCGGCACTCATTTTTATTAAGTACGAACAGGAAGACGAACCATCTGAACCGCAGGAAATCTTCCTTGTGCTTCAGCAACAATCGAATCATAAAGATTGAGTTCTTGAGTTAAATCTTCAACGGTAATAGCAAGTGAATAAGCTATGTCTTGCTCATCGGTTACATCATATCTCGAATGCAGTTCAAGCCATATTTCCCAATCGCCACTTTGAAAGCTGGAGTATGGCGTTTCAAAGTGGAAACAAGTATCCCATTTTTTTCGTCCATCCGTTTCGGATGGATTAGACGATACCATTTTGCCGGTTCCGTTTATGGAATGTATGGAAGCATTAACATAAGCCTGCAAGTAATCTGTTCCTTTTTCGCTGTCAATAGGAGATTGTGTAACACAGGTAACGGTGACTTTTATTTTTGCTTTTCGTTTACTCATATCCATGTCATCACAAACCTTTGGCAAAAGAAATTTGACGTGCTGCTTATGCTTTTTATTCATTGTTCCGCTATGCAGAAAAGTGACCTTGTTTGCCGTTGAGTACATACTTTCTTCGATACGAGGTAGCCCCCTGCCATATAAATCACCATAAAAAGCCGCTTCGTCACGTCTAACCTTATTTTTTCCAGCGTCAATAGGTAAATCTGTACCGTGATATAGCAGAGTTTTAGCAAGAAAAATATCTCTGTTAGGAATAGCCATAGATATCTGAGCTAAATCACCTGCAATGACAGGAGCAGTAAAACTTGTTCCAGCTTCACAGGCAAGCCGATTTCCGGCTGCAAGCATAAGTGAGTAGTCATCTGCCGGTGATTTTCCTGTTTTCAGCATAGTTCCGCCATAAGCCACGATATCAGGCTTCCTCATTCCATGAAAACCGGGACCGATTCTGGAATAAGGAGCAACATCGTATCTTTTTGATAAGCTGCCAATATGGTCTTGCCCGACAACTGCACCTACGGTGATATTAAGCATAGAATCAGACGGAGACGCTATTCGTGCATCATCGTCACTCAAGATATCCTCAAGAGATGTCTGTGTTCGATACAGATCATGGTTTCCCGCAGAAATAATAAACTGCACACCATAGTTTAAGGCAAGCACGTCTAGCTCATAACCGAGGTTGCTGATTTTATCTCCTTCAATCGGTTTGTCATCGGCATACGAAAAATTAAATATTTTTGTTATATCTTTATAGCGCAGAACTGCTTCTTTTATTCGTTTAATCATTGTGGGGTTGGAAATAAATCCAGCTCGAGTGCTTTCCGGGTCCGGACCGCAGATATTGCAGTCTACAATTCTTGCTCTCGGAGTCATTATGCCAAGGTTGATTTGTGCCCCTGTATCAGCAAATGCCACTTTGCTTGCCACATTCGTGCCGTGTGTCTTTCCGCCGGGAGTTGCACTGAGTGGAGTCCAATGCTCTACAATCACCGGACTTAGCGTATCGGGAAAATCTATACCATCATCCAAAACGGCAACAATCGGAAGTTCCTCTATATCAACATCCGAATTTAACGTCAAGGGCCCTTGTGACGGAATACAATATGCCGGTGCAGTAGCGTAAAAGGCTGTAGGCGCAATATGGCTTACAAAAGGATCTTCCGATATGCTTTGCAAACTGTCAAGCGTAACACCGGCACGAAGAATGCGGGTATCATCTGAAAGCAAATATGGCTCAGAACGAATTTCTCCGCCTTGCGCCCTGATTCCTTCCATCAGTTTCTGCTCTATGCGAATCTGTCCGTTAATGCCTAATTCGTTCAGCAGATTCTCCTCACGAATTTCAACATCCAAAACTTCTGAGCCAACTTCCTGCAGGAATCGTTCTTTTATGGATGGAGACTGCTTATCAGTTGGATCGGGAAAACGGAAACCTTCTATGTCCCGAAAATTCTTATTTACACGTTCGCCTTTTCTGTATCGGTCAATACGGTCACGTAGCGTACCAAAACGAGAAGCCGAGGTCACGACAGTAGCTCTTCGCTCATTGTGTACGTTTTTAATGGTCATGCCTTCTGCTTCAATAAAATCACGAAGAGTTTTATTGGAGAATTTTTCGCCTTCAGGAAGAAGAACCTCAAACACACGAATGTCTTCATCGCGCAGTGAACCTGCGCTTTGCACCTTCGTATAAGCGGTCACAATTTCTTGAAGACCACTTGAAAGTACACTGCCATGTGCTACGTGGTCTACATCTTCTTTTTTAGGTCCCCGTGGAGGAGGAGGCTCGATATAGTCTACCTCTGTCTCGGGAATTAAAAGGTGCGGTCTGAAATCATCCATCTGTTACATCATCCTCTTTGTTAATTTTATTGATCTGATACGATAGCGTGTTGTGCGGCATTTTTAGTATCTTTGCAAGGGTTCTGACACTGGCTCCCTTTTTATTCAAGTCTGCGGCAACTTCAACAATGCCCGTACCGTTCGCATTGTTGGTGAGCTGCTGTATGAGAAGCTCTATAAAATCGTCCATCGTGACAGCTTTGTCTGTGGTGACGTATCGTTTCGCTACCGAGATTACAAGCTCCTTTATCTGTGCTGTACTGCGGTCTACAGTCAGAGCAGTCAGCTTCTTGATGTCCAAATTATGCTCTACTCGGTATTCCGCCAGCCAGCGACCTATGAGTTCTGCTCTTTGCTCATCATCCGGATAGCCGAAGTTGATTACATAATTGAATCGTCTCCAGATTGCCGGGTCGAGTAAATGCTCATGATTTGTGGCAGCTATCAGGAATACATTGTCGGGCATATTGTCAAAATTTTGGAGCAGTGCCGTGACCACTCGTTTTAGTTCACCCATCTCGTTTCCATCATCGCGTTTCTTTGCAATGGCATCAAATTCGTCCAAAAACAGGACAATGGGCATAGTTCCGACACTTGTAAATACCTTTCTTAGGTTTACGCTCGTCTGTCCCAAGTAGGAGGACACCAATCCATCTAACCTTACATACGCCATTGGCAAGCCAAGTTCGTGAGCGATAGCGTTAGCCGTCATGGTTTTGCCACAGCCGGGAGGCCCGCAAAGTAGGAGACGGTTAGCGACAGGAAGATTGTGTTCTGCCAGTTTAGCGTTTTCATTGTGTTCCTGCAAAATCTGTAAGAGCAGTTTCCTTTGATTTGCGGGAAGTACAACATCGTCCAAAGAAACAGTCGGACGAATAATATCATAAAGCTCCAAGAGGCTATCCTTATCGCGCGGAGCGAATGTTCCTCCTGCGGACTGCGCCGCAAAACCTCCTTCGGGAGCGGACATAACATCCGGCTTTTTAATGAGGGTTGTTTTCTTACCCTTATATGCTGCGAGAAGAAGGCTTGACACTCGGACGTTTCCTTTTCTGTCCTCGTCAGCAGCCAATTCATCCACAGCGGCTTTAAATTTTGATTCATCGCCGGAGCAATGGGCAGTGATGATATTTGCGATTAATTCAGCTTTCATTGTGCTTAGCAGCTCCTTCTATAGCTTAAAAATGCTTGTAACCTATAGTATACACCTTTAAGTTCCATTTGTCAAGAGAAACGCCGATATTTTTGAACATGTTTGAACACCTACTTTTATGCCAATATGGTAAAAACAAGAAAACAGCAAAAACAAAATTCGAGTTCTCGCAGTCATTCCTTGACTTTTGAAAGAAGATGTGCTACAATCATATAATAAGTCGGTGCATACAATCGAGACGGCGAAACTTAGCCGTCATTTTGGAACAAGAAAGGTAGACAATATGATTTTCAGCTACAAGAAACTTTGGAAACTTTTAATTGATAAAGACATGACAAAGCAGGATTTATGCGAGGTCGCACAATTGAGTTCGTCTACTGTTGCTAAGCTGACAAAAGGCGAAAATGTGAGTACGGCGGTACTCTTGAAGATATGTGAGGCTCTGCAATGTGATATTTCCGAGATTGCGGAGACAGTCGAAGCTACGAATAAGAAGTAGGAGCAAGTGATGCCATGTTTGATTTTGGAAATGCGAATGCCGCACAGCGAGAGGCAATCTCCGCCGCTGACGGTCCCGTCTTGATAACAGCCGGACCGGGTACGGGAAAGACCTATACCTTGGTTCAACGTGCTATTTTCCTTATTCAGGAGAAGAACATACAGCCGGAACAGATTTTTATTGCCACTTTCACTGAAAAGGCTGAAAAGGAGCTTATTACCCGCATCACAAATGAACTTGCTGTCCGAAATATCTCGGCGAATGTAAATGAGATGTATGTCGGCACGTTCCATTCCCTTTGCCTGCGTATAATAAAGGAAAATTTGGAGCATACACGCCTCAAGAGAAATTATCGCTTGCTCGATACGTTTGACCAGAAGTACCTCGTTTTTCGGAATATGCACAGGTTCAAGAATATCGAGGGAATCGAGGAGGCACTCTCCAAGGGCGGTTCGTGGAAATGGTCGGAGGAAATCTGCAACTATGTGAATAATCTCTCTGAGGAATTAGTAGATGCGGATGCTTTGGCGGCAGACCCGGACATTGCTGTCCGTGTGCTTGCGGATATGCTCGTGACATACCAAACGCTCCTCACAGAGGAGAACCTCATTGATTTCTCTGCAATCCAAACGGAGTGTTACAGACTTCTAACGGAAAAGCCGGATATTCTTGAGGCTCTGCGAGAAAAAATTCGCTATATCATGATAGACGAGTATCAGGACACGAACTTTATCCAAGAGCAGATAGTGTTCCTGCTTGCGGGAAACAAGAAAAACATCTGCGTGGTTGGCGATGACGATCAGGGCTTATACCGTTTCCGCGGAGCGACTATCCGTAACATCTTGGAGTTTCCGTCAAAATTCGCTGACGGCGAGTGCAAGGTTATCCCTCTGGTGGTGAACTACCGTTCCGACAGCGATATTGTTGACTTTTATAACAAGTGGATGGCTACGACTTACGGAGCGAAGTTTAAGTTTGCGTGGGACAAGTACCGCTATTCCAAGAGGATAGAGCCGCATGAGAAATCAACCATCAAGAGTCCGTGCGTGGTGAAACTGTCGAGTAAGGATGATGAGGACGAATGGCACGAGCGTATTCTCGGCTTTATAAATTGCTTGAAAGATTCGGGAAAGCTCAAGGACTACAATCAGATGGCGTTCCTGTTCAGTTCCGTTAAGCACCAAAGGGTGACGGAATTAGCAAACTTCCTCGAAAAGAACGGCATCAATGTATATTCGCCTCGCTCTGATATGTTTTTTAAGCGTGATGAGATAAAACTGACGCTCGGCTGTCTTATGCTGATGTTTCCGAGATATGTGCAAGGCTTGGAGAACGGCGAGTACACATTCTTACAGCCTGAGCATTGCTTCTATTACCGCGACTGCATTGTGGCGGCGAACGAGTATGCAACGAAACCCGAAAATAAAGAACTGAAACGCTTTATCAAGCAGCACGGCAGGGAACACGCAGACTTGACGGGAACGACCGACTACGCTTACTCAGGCTTGCTGTATCAGCTTTTTATGTTTGAACCGTTCCGCTCTATTCTCGATACGGATTTGAGCGTAGGCGTGGTGGATATTCGCCCGACGAGAAATCTCGCACTTCTGACGCAGGTTATCGGGAAGTACGAGTATCTGCACAGAATCGATGTCTTTAACGGCAAGTACATAAACATCAACACCGAGCGGCTCTTTAACCTCTATCTCCGTTTACTGTATGACGGCGGCATTTCGGAGTACGAGGACGATGCGGAGTATGCTCCGAGCGGCTGTGTTTCGTTTTTGACGATTCACCAGTCCAAGGGTATGGAATTTCCGATTGTTTTCGTTGATTCTCTCAGCGGAACGCCAAGGAAGAGCTACAAGGATTTAATGAATAACGTGGAGGAGAAGTATTTCCACCGTCCTGCATTCGAGCCTGCTGACCAGACAAAGTTTTTTGACTTTTGGCGGCTTTACTATACGGCGTTCTCTCGTGCACAGGATTTGCTTGTGCTGACATGCGATGAGAACGCACGAACTCCGAGTAAATATTTCACCGATACCTACGAAGAACTTGTGAGCGCGGACAATCCGGCGTTTGATTTGTCAGAATTCAACTTCAAGACCGTCAAGAAGGTAAATATCAAGGATACGTTCTCGTTTACCTCTCATATCACGGTTTACGAAACTTGCGCCTTGCAGTATAAGTTTTATAAGGAACTGGAGTTTATGCCCGTGCGTGAGAACGCTATGATGTTCGGTACGCTTGTGCATGAAACGATTGAAGATATACACCGAGCGGCTATCCGCAAGGAGGAGTATTTAATCAATGAGGACAAAATTAAGCAGTGGTTTGAAAGCAACTATGTTTCGTTGATTAAATCGGAGCATACCTACCTTGCCGAACCGCAGAAGCTGGCGGCATTGAAACAGGTTTTGAGGTACGCCGAGCGACAAAACGGAAAATGGGATACCATCAGGCAGGCGGAGGTTGATGTCAGCCTTGTACAGCCGGATTACATCATTGAGGGTAAAATTGACCTTGTGTGCGGTGTTGACGGTACGGTTGAACTGGTAGACTTCAAATCGGAACGCAAGCCGGATATGGTAAAGATGCGCGACCGCTTGGAGCATTATCGCAGACAGCTTCATATCTACGCTTATTTGATTGAGCAGAGAACCGGGCAGAAGGTCAGCAAGATGAACCTTTACTATACGGGAGAGGAGAACGGCAATCCCGTTATTTCGTTTCCGTATACCAAGAGCGCCATTGAAGGCACTGTGGCGGCGTTTGATGATACGGTGCATAAGATTTTAAAGCACGAATACAAGCACTGCTCTGATAATCCGCAGACGTGCAGGAACTGTGATTTCAGATATTACTGCCAAGGCAAATAACAAAAAACAGACCATTTTCGTGAGCTCACGAAAATGATGACGGAAAATATATAAAAACATGGAGGACTAAACTAAATGGAAAACGAACAGCTTACTTTTGAGTTTCAAGAACGCCCGACTATCAAGGGCTTTCCCGAACTGAGATGGACGGGCAAACGTCCCTATCGTTCTACGCAGTATTATCCTGCACAGCTTCGCGAACAGTACGGCAGGAGCGTAAACGGCTGGATTAACAAGATTTTTTGGGGAGATAATCTGCAGGTCATGAGTCACTTACTTAAGGAGTATCGTGGAAAAATCCAGTTGATTTATATTGATCCGCCTTTTGACAGTAAGGCCGATTATAAAAAGAAGATTGAAGTCAAAGGTATGGGAAAAGTTGAAACGGACTCATCTTCTTTTGAGGAAAAGCAGTATGGGGATATTTGGACAAATGATGAGTATCTTCAATTCATGTATGAACGTTTAACTTTAATGAGAGAACTTCTTACAGAAGACGGGTGTATTTATGTACATTGTGATTGGCACAAAAGTCATCACATTCGAATGCTTTTAGATGAAGTATTTGGAGCTGGAAATTTTGTTAATGAAATTATCTGGCATTATGCTGATTATATGCAAGGAAATGCCACAACCTCTCTTCCTAAAAAGCATGATAATATTTTTTTCTATTCAAAGACGCCTAAGTATTATTATGAGCGTGTAAAAGTGCCTCTTGATAAACCAGTTAAGCGTAATAGAGTGGTTTGGAATGGAAAAACTAAAACACTTGAAGTTGCAAGAGATGAATTTGGAAAAATCATCTATGACGAATTCACCGATAGATATTTAGATGCAGTGTGGGAAGAAGATGTGTTAAATATAGGGCAAACATCCGTAACACGAAAAACAAGTTCGGAGTGCTTGGGTTATCCCACGCAAAAGCCGAAGCGAATATTAGAATTGATTATAGAGTCTTCATCAAGACCCGGTGACCTTGTTTTCGACTGTTTTATGGGCAGCGGTACTACACAGGCTGTAGCTATGAAGCTTGGACGCCGCTTTATCGGTGCGGACATCAACCTCGGTGCGATTCAGACTACCACCAAGCGTCTTATTTCCGTAGCTAAGGAACTGAATGGACAACAGAAAGCCGCACCGCAGCTTACGCTTTTCCAAGACGGCAAACAGGCTGATGATGAGGACGAGGGCTATCTTGCGGCGGCGAGTGCAGGCGGCAACGAGAACTTAAGTGCCGAGGAGAAAGCACAGGTAGCAGAATACTTCAAGTCCAAAGGTATTGATGTGAACTTGCCGCAGGAAGATGTGAAGTACACGGGTTTTGAGGTCTATAACGTCAACAACTACGACTTTTTCCGCAATCCCGTGGAGGCTCGTGACTTGATTATTCAGGCTCTCGAAATACAGCCGTTCCCGCAGTCGAGCGTATGGGACGGTGAACTTGACGGCAGAATGGTGAAAATCATGCCCGTCAACCGCATAGCCACCAAAGCGGACTTGGAGGAACTGAAAGCGAATCTTCCGTATAAGACCTACGAGAAACGCCGTGAGGAAAATCCGAAAGTGCCCGTGGAGCTTATCACCATTGTCTGCATGGGACATGAGCCGGACTTAAAGGCATCCTTGGAGCAGGAGCTTTCCGACTATAAGCTTGATATTAACATCGTGGATATTCTCCGCGATAAGTCCGATCTCGAACTCAAGCGTGAAGCTGAAGCGGAAATTGTCCGTGAGGGTGGCAAGTTGGTAATACGTCAGTTCTATCCCATGAACCTTATGCAGAAGCTCTCGCTCCAAAAAGAGTACGTTGAGGATTGGCGTCAGCTTGTGGAATCGGTCATGATTGATTGGAACTATGACGGCGTGGTTATGCAGCCGACCGTTATGGACGTTCCCGATAAGAAAGAGATGGTAACGGGCGTTTATGATATTCCCGATGATGCAGGAACGATTAAGGTAAAAATTACCGATCTGCTCTCCGAATCCATCGAAGTGGAGGTGTAAGAGCCTATGGCAGCGAAACAAAAACAGACATTTGTAGAGGACTATGCGTTCTATGAGCAATTATGGTACTACTACACCAACAACAGAGGCAAAATCCGCTCTCGTTATAACGACCTCACAAAGAAGTTCCTTGCCTATAACGACAAGAACGAAAATAAAGATGCGTTTCTTCGCCAACCGCAGTTTGAAGCCTTGGAAATGTATGTCTTTATCAAGGAATTTATGGGCAATGCTCATATGTATGAGATGTTCGATGCTTGGCACAAGCGTGAGGGTAAATTCTCTGACCGCTCCTACTACACTATCCACAAGGGTGGTCAGGGCATGCTGATCGACTTGGGCGATGAGCAAAACGAAATCATCTTCAAGCAAATGAAAAAATACCGGGAAAAGTACCCGAACTATATCTATGCCCTCACGATGGGACTTGGAAAAACTATCCTCATGGCTACTTGTATCTTTTATGAGTTCCTTTTAGCTAAGAAGTATCCGAAAGACAAGAGATTTTGCCATAATGCACTTGTGTTTGCACCGGATAAGACGGTTCTTGAATCCCTGCGTGAGATTATGACCTTTGATAAAACAAAGGTCGTACCGCCGGAGTATGCCGATGTGCTTGGTTCAAACATTAAGTTCCATTTCCTTGAGGAGAGCGGCATCACGCTCCATACGATTGACGATTCCGATTTTAACATCGTAATTTCAAACAATCAGAAAATCATTGTCAAGAAAAAACGCAAGGCGGATAAGCCGACAGATGTGCTTTTTGGCAGTGGTTCTCTGCTCTCCGATATTTACGGAGCAGATGAGGACAGCGATGACGATGCATGGGATGATGCCTCGCTGATGGACAATCAGCGTTTCAAAAAGCTCTGCCGTCTGCCGCAGCTCGGTGTGTATGTAGACGAGGCACATCACCTTTTCGGTGCAAACCTCGAAAAAGAACTGCGTTCCGGAAAAGGCAACAAAACCACGCTCCGTAATACCATAAATATGCTTGCTGAAGCTACATCTATCGTGGCTTGCTATAACTACACAGGTACACCATATGTCAATAAGCAAATTCTGCCAGAGGTAGTTTATGCTTACGGCTTAAGTGACTCTATTGCATATGGGTTCTTGAAAGATGCCGACTTAAAGGGCTACGATAACGTAAAGAACGAGGAATTTCTCCGTGATTCTATTAAAACATTCTGGGAGCGTTACGGCGGAAAAACCTATGAAGGACTTTCGCCAAAGCTTGCGATATTCGCCGCTACCGTGGCAGAAGCAACGGATGTTGTACGTCCTGTTGTAGAGCAGGCTTTGAGCGAACTTGGTATTCCGCTTTCTACGATTTTGGTGAATACGGGTGATTCTACAGTCACCAAGGATGAGGATATCCGAAACTTCAATAACCTCGATGTTATCGGTACGGAGGGCAGTAAAAAGCAGTTTATTATCTTGGTTGAAAAAGGTCGTGAGGGTTGGAACTGCCGTTCCTTGCTTGGAATAGCTCTGTTCCGCAGCCCAAAGTCAAAAATTTTTGTGCTTCAGGCTACAATGCGCTGCCTGCGTATGCTGACAGATGAACAGTTAAAGGCTTCTGTATTTCTCTCCAAGGAAAATTACGATACCTTGGACGATGAGCTTCGCAAGAACTACAATATGGAGATTTCCGATTTCGGAAAGACATCTACAAAGAAAAAACAGAACTATAAGGTTCGTGTGCTGCCTCCCTTGAGAACCGTTTGTATGAAACGTATATGGCACGAGTACGAGTTGATAAAAAAGCAATATGAGTCTCCTATAAATTTTGGGCTGAACGAGCTTGACGAAACACAGTATGAATCTAAGGTCTACGAAAAAGACAGCCTGCGTATTAATCACAGCACCAAGGAATCAAATATAGACGATATTAAGCAGCAGATGAGATACAGCGAGTTTTCCCTCACAGGTGAAATCGCACGTTATCTGAATAACGAGAATGTATCCTGCTTGATGGTTTCGAGGATTCTGCGTGAGTCAATGGACGGTGCAGAGAACATTGTTGCAGCAGTAAACCGCCACAATGAAATCTTGGATGATGTTATCATTCCTACGATTTTCAATGCTCTGTATAAAGTAAAGGGAACACAAAAGAGTGAGGACATAGATGTTGTTTTGCTACATGAGCCAAAAGATGCGGGTTACTATGAGTTTTCCGCTTCACCTGAACTGGTTATTACTAAAGGCGAGAAGGGCTTAACTCCTGCCGAGGTTGCTAAGAGCTTTCATGCAGATACATACTGTTTTGATTCTAAACCAGAGCGAGAGTGTTTCTTGCAGTATATCTCAAGTAACAAAGTCAAAGAAATCTACTTCACAGGAATGTTTACCTCGAATCAGGGTGATTTTTTTGTGCAGTACTACGACCCAGAATCAAAGCGTGTACGGCAGTATTATCCGGATTTCCTTGCACTGATGGAAGATGGTACTTATCAGCTGATTGAGGTCAAGGGTGATAATATGATAGACGATGCCGTGGTTCGTGCTAAAAAAGCCGCAGCCGAGGAAATGTCTGTGGCAAGCGGTATGCGTTACCTAATGTATGCAGGAAGTTTGTTGATGAAAACGAATGTACTTGAAGGCTCGGATTTCTATCAGCATAGCTATACTGACGACATATCGTTGCAGAATCCGGATTGAAAATAGATGCCAGCAAACAGACATCATAATTTTGTTTGCTGGCATTTTGATTTAGGGAAAGGGACAAACGATGAGACTGATATCATGGAACGTAAACGGCATCCGTGCAGCATGGGAGCATGGGCTGTCAGCTTTTTTTGGATAAATATGAAGCAGATATCTATGCGTTTCAGGAGACGAAGACAGATGAGGCAATTCCTATGGTGGAGCCGGAAGGTTACTATGCATACTGGTCTTTCTGTACCAAACGAAAAGGCTACTCCGGTACACTTTGCCTGACAAAATGCAAGCCAATAAATGTACGTTATGGGTAGAATACCCATTGGCGGTCTTTGCTTTTTGACGGTTAAAATACCGTTTTCACCCCATCGCAGGATTTATTTCCCCTGCGGTGGGGCTTTTTATTGCCATAACACGTTATTTTTCCTCTACTCCCAGCAGATAATCCACGCTGGTATCAAAGAATTTTGCGAGATAAACCAGCTTCTCCAGCGGGATTTCCGTTTTATGCGACTCATAGCGTGAGTAGGTTTGCTGGGAAACGTGCAGGATTTTCGCCATTTCGGCTTGAGAGAGTTTGCGTTCTTCCCGCAATTCTCGGAAACGTAGGTGCATAAGGCTTACCTCCTTAGGTAGATCTGTCACATCCGCACAAGACATGAGCAACGTATTTGGTCGGTTTACACGTTGACTTTTACTCGAAAAGTGAGTAATATAGGATACTGACATGAGGCGGCTCTCTTTCGTCAAATCCGTCCATTGACACACCGGATTTTCAGGCGAAAAGGAGTCGATTCTGCTATCATTATAGCAGAATTACAGAAAAAATAAAGTGCATTTCATTAACATTTCGTGGATTTCGGCAGGAAAACCAAGCGTTTTTTACGAATCCGCAGTCTGAAAAATGGTCAGGAGGGACTTAAAAATGCCAAGAAGAGGAAGCAATATTTATAAGCGAAAGGACGGTCGGTTTGAAGGACGTGTTGCCATTGGACATAAAGAAAATGGTGCGTTGCGGTACAAATATGTGTACGCACACACACTTTCTGAACTGAAGGATAAAATGCTCCGGTTTCAAGTTACGGTGCAGAAGCAACCGATTTCTGCAACCAAATTGACCGTAAAAGATGCAGCCATGCAGTGGCTTTCTTCGGCGAAACTGCGTGTGAAACCGTCCAGTTATGCCAATTATGAAAATATCATTCGCAGCCATATTCTTCCTGTTTTAGGTGCTGAGTTTTTGGTGGATATTACATCGCAGCAGTTGAATGACTTCATCTACAGCAAAATGCAGAGCGGATCATTACACGGTGGAAAAAGACTTTCTGCACGCTATGTTCGGGATATGATGCGTGTGTTCCATAGCATCGAACGCTATGCGGAACAGGAATACGGAATTCGAGAAACGCATTTCACCATGCCGAAAATCGAAAAAAAGCAACTGGACGTGTTGAATGCAGAGGAACGAAAGAAGTTGGAACAGTATCTTTTGGCAAATAAAAGCATCAGCAATTTGGCGATTTTGCTTTGCCTATTTACCGGTTTGCGAGTTGGCGAATTGTGCGGTTTGACTTGGGGTGATATTGATTTTCAGAGCGGAACGCTTTCCGTCAATCGAACCGTACAGCGAATCAATCGGCACGGCAATTCCGAAGTCATCATCGGTTCTCCCAAGAGCAAGACCTCGATGCGGATTGTTCCGATCCCAGAATTTTTGTTGGAGCTTTTAAGAGAACGAAAAGGCGATGATACTCGATATTTGATTTCCGGAAAAACGAAGCCGGTTGAACCACGAGTAATGCAATATCGATTTCAAAGAATTCTCAAGGCTTGTGGAATCCGAAAAGTGCCGTTTCATCTGCTTCGGCACACTTATGCCACAGATTGTATTGCCCATGGGTTTGATGCAAAGACGCTGAGTGAATTGCTAGGACACGCAGATGCAAGCATCACCTTGAATCGTTATGTGCATTCGTCTATGCAGATGAAGCAAGAATATGTAAAGCGATTGATGCTAAGCGTTTGAGCAGTCAAAATATCGTATGAGCAAGCAATAAATATGGATTTTTCAAGGCGATTTATGAGAAATTTATCAATGGACGGATTTGACGAAACGAAAATCATCTCTTTTTCTTATTATACCACATTTGAAATGCTTTATTCTACTTGCTTTTTGAAGAGGGATGTGGTATGATAAAAAGAAAAAGGGGATGATAATTGTGATACATATAGGGATTATCGATGATAACGAGTTGGTATGCAGACGAATCAAAAAACTAATCGATATTTACTCCATAAAAAATTCTGTTGTAGTAGATGTGTATATGTATCAAAACGAGTCGAATTTTTTATCGGATATCAATCTTAAAACATATTTTGATTTAATTTATTTGGATATAGAGTTGACATCTGAAACAGGAATTGCAATAGGGCATAAGATCCGAGAATATTATCAGGATGAATGGATGCAAATCGTGTTTATCTCCGGAAAAGAGGGTTATGAGAGACAGCTATTCGAGATCAATTGTCTGGATTTTTTGAGTAAACCAATTCTATATGAGCATATAGAGCGAACACTGAATCGATTTCAAAAACTGACACGAAGTCCGAAAGATGTTTTTTCCTTTCAAAGGAAACATATGACGGAACGAGTGCCAATATCTGATATTTTATACTTTGAGAGTGAAAATCGAAAAGTTCTTTTGATTACGCAGAGAGAAGTTTTTGATTTTTATGATAAATTGGATGATATTGAGCAGAAAATGCCAATTCAATTTTATCGCATCCACAAGTCATTTTTGGTAAATTACTACCATATTCGGAACTTTAATTATGATCATGTAATCATGTCAAATGGAAAGCAACTTCCAATCAGTCAGTCAAAAAGAAAGGAAATGCGGGATGTCCAATTAGAAATTGAGCAAATGGAGGAACTAAGTGATGAGTAGTACTATGTATTCTGTATTCTACTTACTCGCAGACATTTTTGAAATATTCATTATATACAAATACATGGATTTGTTTTTCGGATGGAGCACCCATACGAAGGTGACTTGGGCGGCATTTGGATATTATTTTTTAGCCACCGGATGCCTGCATCTATGGTTAGACGCTCCGATTTTCAATGTTCTTTTTTCAATTTCTGCAATGTCATTCGTTGCCTTTTCATATCATGCAAAACCATGGAAAAAGATTTGTGTAGTACTATTTTTGTACTGTTATACTGCAATGGTTGAGTTGATTGTTGGAAGCATTACAGGATATGTGAAGTCAGACCTCATAGAAAGCGGAAGCTATCAGAATATTGCAGGATTGGTGATTATGAAACTTCTGTTTTTCCTTGGAACGTTGATTTTTTACAATATCAAAAGCATGAAATTGAACGCAACATGGTCTATCCCGATTTGGTTGTCCTCTTGTTTGATTCCAATCATTTCGGTTGTAATTGCTTTTACATTGTTTTTTAACAGAGGAATTTCTACCATTTCACTTACAATCGCATTGGTACTTCTTGTGGTAGCAAATGTGCTTGTGTTTTATCTTTATGATTTGCTCTCTCAATTTTACACAAAGAGAGTAGATTCGGAAATTCTGAATAAAGAACGCTCCTATTATTTTCATCAGTGTGAATTGATGAATCAACTTCACGAAGCCATGGTGTCCTATCGCCATGATTTAAGGAATCACATGATGATGCTTACGCAACTACTGGAAGAAGAAAAATACGAAGAAGCACAGAACTATCTTACAAAGAACATGGAAGCGATTCCAAAAGTAAAAGTATATAGTCAAACTGGAAATATTTATCTAGACAGCATTCTGAATTGTAAATTATCAGAAGCAGAGCAAATCGGAACGCAGTTAAAATATAAAATCGAAGCGTCAAATCATTATGTCGTTGACCAAAGAGATTTGATTAGTATTTTGGGAAATTTACTGGACAATGCAATTGCAGCTGTAAAAAACGTCCCAGACAGAGAAATCCAATTTCTATTTTTAGAAAATAAAGGAAGAATCATTATCTCGATTACCAATCGATATGATGGAATCGTGCAGGTAAAAAATCACAAATGGATTAGTCGAAAAAAAGATGGCGAAGTACATGGATACGGAATAAAAAACGTGGAACAGACTGTTGAAAAGTACAATGGAACAGTGAAGATCTCCTATGATCAAACACATTTTTCCGTAAAAGTGTTACTGTATTGCACATCTTGCTGATTCCATAAAAAGTAAATTTTAGAAGTCTCTCGGTATCAAAATCGGGAGACTTTTTTTAATTTTCTACAATAACACTACGAATTTCAACAACTTTGCTCCAAAAACGAGAATTTGTGGTATGATTAAGACGGCAGAAGAAAGGAGTCTAATGGCAATGAAAAAAGCATTTATCAAATTTGGGCAGTGCTTCGCAGCACTTGCATTTGTATTCGCAACCTTAACGGCAAATTCTAGCTGCATGATTATCGCACATCAGCCGAAGGAACCTGATGCTGTAAAAAAGCTTCGGAAGTTTTAAGTGTTTCAGAAAAGCACAGGAAAAATAACAGGTTGGCTTTGTGAGAAAGGCATCATAAAGAAATCGGATTATGAAGTGTACGAATACGGGATACAGAACCTTTTGACAGTTTTATGGAACATAGTCACTTTTTTTGCAATTGGAGCTATATTTCATATGGCGTTCCGTACTTTAGAGTTTGTACTATTCTATTCTGTTTTAAGAATTTATGCCGGCGGTTATCATGCAAACACGCCAATCAAGTGCTATGGCATCTCTAATCTTATCATTTTACTGTTTATATTTTTATTTCAATATCTGCCTATAAACAAGATAGGATTCAGCGTTGTTGCACTTATTTGTCTTATTTATATCTTTTGTTTTTCTCCTGTCGGCACGAAAAATAAGCCACTTGATGCTGATGAAAGAAAACATTATAAAAGAAAAGCCTGTATTATCATAGTTATCGAATTGCTAATTCAGCAAATTACACTTTGGACAGGTTATACTGCTCAATCGAAAATAATAATACTTGCTATTTGTGCAGTTTGTTTGATGATGGGCATAGGACAAATAAAGAATTTTTATGATGCACAATCACGAAAGCCACAATAACTTTGAGGAAGCACAAAAAAGCGATGAAAACATATCGTATTTTTATGTGTTTCCTCTTTTCATGTAAAGGAGGAATCAAGTGAACAAGAAATTAACGAGAATACTGTCCGGAACCCTGTCTCTCGTATTTGTCGGACAAGTCATGATCTACGGCGATGGTGCAGCACAAGGCGTCTTGCACGCTGACACGATTGCTTCGGCTGCTGAAGCAATTGAAGAAGCGAAAAATGCAGACCAGCTTGCGGCAGAGTTCGATGAGGCAACCGCTGGTCTCGGCAATGTGGAATATTTCACATCACCGGAATCAGATGAAGCCGGGATTTCTGCGTTGAGCGAAGAAGATGAGGATACTACTGCATTTGCGGAAACGTGGGATTATACAGCGAAATCTTTCATCCATCAGCTTGATGTGCAAACAGAAGGTTCTCTGACCATTACCGGTAAGGTATGCAAAGGCGTTGTTTCCGGACACGCTGCATCGGATAACACGCCGATTTATGTCAAGATTTTTGACGGTGACTGGAATGAAGTTGCCAGTGTTGAAGTAGAAGACGGCGGCTCATACACAGTTACGGCGAACAACAGCGGAGAGGTTCGTCATGTAAAGTTTGAATGCGATGGCTATCTGCCGTTCTATCTGAAGGATTTTGGCTCCGGTGCATTTCAAGTTGGAACAGGCGGTTCGACAGATACCGTTACGCTCACACCCGGCGATACCACTTGGAACGAAGAACATGAAAATCAGTGGAGCGATGATGTGATTAACGCCAGCGATTCGGCGTATGTGCAGAGCTGCTTAGGTGCATACAGAGGCGATAGTAACTTCAATCCGAGCATGGATGCAGATGGTGATGGAACTATCAGTCAAGCCGATCTGGATGCTTTTTGTGCATTTTATGAAAATCTTGAAGATGGTGAACAATATATACTACCAAAGAGTATTTTGGATCTTGATATCAACCATGATGGCGTCATCAATGATACGGATTACGAGCTTTTAGAAGAATCCGGTGCGTCTGAGTCGGAGCTTGCAAATTTCAAAAGTGAGCTGAGCGGAGTAAGAGATTCAGAATCTTGGGTTTATGCATATAACCATGAAATGACCGGCGACATCTATGTTAATGCCGATGATTACAATGCAGATAGCATAAAACAGATTAATGAGGCAGCGAAGCTAAGGGCTCGTTCCGATAATTATTACGAGTACATGGACAAGGATAACAACGGAACCATTGAGAATTCCGATGTTGCTTGGTTCACAGCAGCTTACGCTGCTTCCGGCGATTTGGACTGGGATCATGCGTTCAAAAAGAGCATTACGGTTTTAGCAGATGGAGCTTTTCCGTACAGCTTCAATCTGCATGATACCGATTTGGATTTGAACGGCTGTGCCTTGTATGTTTCGGATTGTATGTCTTTCACCACGGACATTCCGAAATTTTGGAGCGGAAACGGTGCGACACTGGATGTTAACGGCGGTGCTTTATTGATTGAAAACAATCTGGTATTCCGCACGGCTTCTCCGGACGGTTGGAGCGGCAATACCGGACAATTGATGAACATCAATGGCGGTATGGTTGTAATCGGAAACTGCTTCGATTTTGGACAAGCGAACTGCTACGATACCATTCAGATGACCAATGATGCAGATATTCTGATGGTGGGCGGAAACTGGACATATGTTACGCTTCAAGATATGGAAGGCAAATGGACTGCCGGACAAATTTGGGTTCTAGGCTCTACTTGGATTGTCAACGAAGAATCCGGTGCAAAATCGATTTATTCTTCCGGCACACAATCCATCATTTTCGGCTATGCCGGCGGAAAGCAAACCATTCTTTGGGATAATCCGGAAACCTATATCGATAATGAAGACGGCAGTTACAATACAGAACGCCGTTTTAATTTTGATTATGAATACGGAATCATTCCGATTTATGAATTTACAGCAGAAAACTACTGGTTCAGACCATGGTGGAGACCTTATGATGAACCGGATTACACGCTTTATCGCAAAGGCTGGGAAATCGGTGATGGCGTACATATCGCTACCGGTAACTATACAAAATCCTTCACAGATTTGAGTATCACATCTCCGGGTGTTCAATCTGATTTTGTTAGAACTTACAACTCTATGAATACTGAAGAAGGCAGCTTTGGTATCGGTTGGGATTTTAATCTCGATGTTTCCAAAATCGTAAAACCGGCGACCGGGTATTATCAAGTAGTTCTTCCGGATGGTTCCAATACCACATTCAAGGATGATGGCAACGGCGGATTTGAGTGCCTGAATGCTCACAGCACCATGACAAAATCCGGTGATGAATACACGATTACGAATGCGGCTCAGTCGCAATATCATTTCAATTCTGACGGTGCACTCGATTGGGTAAAAGATGCGGAAGGAAATCAGCTGACCATTTCTGCAATATCTGACAATCAGAGAATTGTGACCGATTCTACCGGCAGAACTTACAAAATCACCTACAACGGAAACAGCGAGCATTCTCGTGTTACCAGCATTGAGGATACCACGGCAAACAGAGCTGTGACCTATGCGTACAACAGCGATTTTCAGTTGATTTCCGCCACCAGTGTTTCCGGCGGCACAGAGACGTATGAGTATGACAGTAACGGCAGACTTTGCAAAATCACAAACTGCTATGACGAGATGACAGATCAGATCGTATACAACGACAACGGTTCTGTGAATTGGCTGACCAATGCATCCGGTTTGAAGCAGGTTTACACGTATGACAAAGTGTTCAAACAGACCGGTTTGAAGGAATATGACAATGGCACACTGGTCAAGACATATACGTATGATTACGATGAGAAGTATGCTGTGAAGACAAACACAGTGGAGACAGACGGGCAGACCTATGAAGTAGACAAAATCACTTACAGTACCGATTCCGATGGTGAGAATAAGTACGATGAAATGATTGAAAATGTGGATATCATGGGGAATACGACCAAGTATGACCGTGATGCCAATGGTAATGTGACAAAGACGACCAACGCAGACGGCACATATACGCTTGCCAATTACAATGACAAGAACAGCGTCATTGCGGAAGTAGATGAATCGGGCTACGCAACCATCAAAGCGTATGATTCCAACGGAACCAGACTCATCAAAGAAGCTTCCAGTTTGCATCCGCTTTCTCAGTCTGATATCAGCACGGTTACGGCTTCCGGATTTGATCCGGTTGTTTATCTTGCGGCAAACGAAAGCAGCTATGCGATTACCAGTCATGAATATTATGCAGACAGCTATGTCAGCGGCGTGGCTGGATTGATTCGTGCAACAACCGACCCGGAAGGAAATGTCACAGAGTATGACTATTATCAGGACGGCGTTGGAAAAGGTCTGGTTAAGACCAAAACGCTGAAAGACGGCGATACCGTTGTCAATACAGTTTCTTATGAATATAACGCACAGTTGCAGGTTTCCAAGGAAACGACCAGTTATGACTTGTCACAGAATCTTTATTCTGTCAAAGAATATGAGTATGACAAATTCAATAACGTTACGGTTACCAGAGATTACGGAACAGGCAGCACACCAGCAACAACAATTGCAGAATATGACTTGTTGAGTCGTAAAACTGCGGAATATGCTCCGAATTACTCTGCGGATAAGAGTCATGGAACACTGACTTCTTACTATCCGGACGGCAACAAAAAGACAGAAACCGATGCGGAAGGTAACGTTACTTCGTATGTTTATGGTGCATATGGACAAGTAACGAAGAAAACCAATTCGAACGGTTCCATGAACATCACGGAATACGATGGCTTGCAGCGAGAAAAAGCAACTTATTTCCAAAGCGGTGAAAATGGTATCAAGCAGATTCTGACCACAACAGGATATGAATTTGCGGGCTATAGCTTTGATATTTATTCTGCACTGAATAGTTCTGAATCGCATTCCTGCAAAGGTCTGAAAACCACAAAAACGACCTACATTACCGAAGAAAAACAGGTTATTACAGAAACGCTGACTGACATCAAAGAACATACGATATATGAAAAGACCAACGGCGAAACCAAGCGTACCAGTGCTTATTATGCAAACGGACAGCTGGCACGGCAGACAGACGCACTGGGCAATACGACAAAGTATGAGTATGATTTCCTCAATAAGTTGACCAAAACCTACACGCCTTTTGATTCCGATACGGATTCTGTGACGGAAAATCAGTATGACAAAAATGGAAATGGAATTAAAACGATTCAGACAGTTCAGAAGGAAGATTCGAGTACGCCAAAATACAGTGTAACCGAAAATCAGTACAACGCACAGGGTTTACTGACGCAGGTAACGCTGAGCGATGGTACCGCAAACGGTGAAAAGAATATCACCAAGTATTTCTACAACAACGGCGGTATTCAAACCAAGATGGAAACCGGTCTGAACAGTGCAAATGATTCGGACTACATGACCACCAATTACGCATATGATGCGTGGGGACATCTGGTAAATACCACCGACAGCACAGGCTACAATTCTGGCACGACTACTTATGACTTGAACGGCAATGTATTAACCGTTACAGATGCAAACGGCAATATAACAACCAATACCTACGATGCACTGAATCGTGTTTTAACAGTCAATACCGTTTGTGATGACAGTTCAAAAAATGTTTCCAAATCCTATACTTACAACAATATGGGATGGATGACCAACAAGTCCAGCAACGGTACAGAAACTTCCATTGAGTACGATGCTCTGGGCAGAGTAACCAAGGAATGGGGTCCGAATTTCAAGGGCTATTTCTATGAAGGCGTTTCGAATTATGTAGAAAAGCAACTGGTCGGTTATGCACACTTGCTGTTGTATTCTGTTACAAATTATGAATACGATGCAGAAATGCGAATCGTAAAAGTTCTGGAGAGTGGCAGCGAAACCGCTTCCTACACCTACGATGCCAATGGAAACAAGACAAGTGAAACGCAGGCAAACGGCGTAGTTTCCACTTACACTTATAACAGTGCAAACAAAATCACGAACCTCATCACGAAATCCGGCAATTCTACCATATCTGAGTACGAATATTCGTATTATCTTGATGGTTCTGATGCTTGCAAAGTCCGCAAGGAAAGTGGTATAATAGAGACAAGGTCATATGAGTATGACGGGCTGAAGCGGCTGACGGAAGAAGCAGTGACGACCGGAAGTTCGACAGACACCTATGCTTACGAGTATGACGATTACGGCAACCGTTCTAAGATGACGGCGACCGGTTCGGAAAGTTATGTAACTGATTACAGCTACAGCGATTCCAACGGAAATTATACTGCTTTACTTCAGAAAGAAACCAAAACCGTAGATGGCACTTCCGAAGAAATTGTTGCAAATGGCTTGGCAACGAGTCCGGCAGACTTGCTGAGAACGGATAATTCTGACGTAGAAGAAGCAGTTTACACCTACGATGCCAATGGAAATCAGATTACTAAAACTGCCGATGGCAAGACGGAAACCAGCACTTACGATGGCTTGAATCAGCTGATTGGTTTTACCGATGGCGAAACGACTGCAAGCTATACCTATGATGTGGACGGTTTGCGGCTGAGCAAAACTGTTGATGGTAAAACGACTAAACACGTTTGGGATGGCAATCAACAGCTTGTTGCAGATGTGTTGGACAGTGAGCTTTACAGTGCGAATTGCTATCTGCGTGGAACGAATCTGGTTGCAACGTATAGCTATCAGAACGGGGAAAAGACCGGATATACCTACTATACACAGAATGCACATGGTGATGTGGTGAATCTGACCGATTCTACAGGTGAAATTACCAAGTCCTACACCTATGATGCGTTCGGCGTGGAGAAGAATATCGATGACTCTGATACGAATGCGTTCCGGTATTGTGGAGAATACTACGATTCGGAAAGCGGTACGATTTATCTGAGAGCTAGGTATTATGATCCGAGTACGGGTAGGTTTGTTTCAAGAGACTCTTATGCGGGGAAAAATGAAGATCCGCTGAGCTTGAATCGGTATACGTATTGTCATAATAATCCAACAAATAATGTTGATCCTAATGGGAAATTTGCTGTAGCATTGATTGTGGGAACTGCCGCAGCGGCTGCAGTTGTTGCATGCGGAGCATATCAATTATCAAAGCCGGAAACTCAAAAAGCACTTTCGGAGTGCGGCAATCAAATTCGCAATACATTAAGTGGATGGAAGAAATCTTACAATCAAAAGAAAGCAAATTTAATTCTCAGTTCCGTTATTTATTCTTTGAAGGTAATGTCGTACACGGGAATTATTAATTCCAAAGCTGAAGAAAAGTTAGTGAACAATGATTCAATTCTTCAAGCTAAAAAAAGTAAGAGCTCAGGAAAAGAACGTGCAACAGATATACCAAGCTGGGCTAGAGGCAAACGACCATTGCCAGGAGAAAGCGGAAATGATTTTGCACGCAGAGTTTGTGATGAAAAATATGGTCCTGGAAATTATGAAAAAGGTCCAGGAACAGATTACAACAAATTAAGAAAATATGGGGATCGTGCTTTCAAATGAAATTATATTTAGTAGGACATTATTATGATGATCTGAATGAAAATTTGTATTATCATAGAATAATAGGTGTTTACACATCCAAAAAGAAAGCAGAAGAAGCAGTTAGGTATCATCGGTTGCTTCCTAGCTTTCAGAATTATCCCAATGGTTTCTATATTGATTTATATGAATTGAATCAAGATCATTGGGAAGATGGCTTTATAACAATGTGAATATGGAGCTTTTGAAATAAAATGAAAAAAGTTTATATACTAATCCACTCGTATCTAATTCCTGGAGAATCTGATATATATGAGAGCAAGATAATTGGGATTTATTCTACGGCTAAATTGGCTAATGAAAA
>ERZ1034976.408-NODE-408-length-40463-cov-41.619061_pt1 | contig 40463 bp, 37 predicted proteins | sample MGYA00520623_ERZ1034976 | MGnify/ENA primary metagenome ERZ1034976 (study PRJEB33766, sample SAMN09781774) | gut metagenome | biome: gut microbiome | host: Homo sapiens | place: Madagascar | study: EMG produced TPA metagenomics assembly of the PRJNA485056 data... | reverse complement strand
TAAAACGCCCGGCTCAAAATAGGTTTTATAGGTTCCCAGGGGGCTAGCTTTTTGCAAAGGCCGCCCGCAGGGTGCGGCCTGCAAGGTGCAGCCCGCAGGGTCTTTTTTGCAATGAAAAAAGTAAGGCGGGTAAGGGGCGCCGCCCCAAGAGTACACGCCCGTCCCCGGGCGGTAAAAATTAAAAAAGATTATTTATGCTTGAAGAAATTGTGTTTTTTAGTATAATAATCAATAAGAGCTTGTGCGCGGGGGGATGCCCCAGGTGCCACCCTCGGCGGAAAAACCTCGTTGGGTTTGCCGGTTTTTCCGTTTTTTGCAATATACCTTTATAAAGGGGTTTGGTTATGAAAAAATTATTTCTGCTTTTTGCGGGGCTGTTGTGTGCCCCGGCTGTTTTTGCTGCATCAACCACTACCAAAAATACAATGAAAATGGTAGCCTATTTCCCGGTGCCGTATGTGGCGTATGATACGGTATCCGCCACCCAAACTATGGACGTGGGCATTTTGAATGAGTGCAGAATGTCTTTGGGGGAAAACCAATCCAATTTAGGGGGCAGTAATTGTTCGCTATATTTGTATGGCGCGGCGGACGGCACGGATGATGCCCGGCGCGGCCTATTGAACGTGTCTGCCGGAAAACTGGACTTGAATGCCACCGGATTTACGAGTACCCCTATTATCAGAAGCTCTAAAGTGTTAGTGGGCAACGGCGGCCAGCCCAGTTATGGCTTGTTGGAAATCGGAAAGCCCGGCGGTAAAGACCCCGATTTTAACGCTTTGTATATTAGCAGTTTGGCAGACGGTGGGGATTCTTTGCGCGTGATTGGCCGGGGCAATACGGGTAATGATATGGCGGCGAAGGTGACGGCATTTAAGATGTTTGACGAAATTGACAATAACTTCCCGGCGTGCAACGGCATCGTCACTTGGCAGGAATTGGAACTGGGCGGTAATGCCACCAATAACAAAACCTATAAAGATGTGTATTTAGTGTGCGGCAACGCGGAGCCAGCGGCTCCGGACCCGGAGCCGGAACTGACCTGTGCCAACTATGATTATAAATTTGCCCATAAAAGCGAATGCTGCCCCAAAATGCCTCACTCTGATGGGGTTTGTTGGACGGAGTCTTTCGTTTGGGGGCCGATAAAAGCTATCTCTGGTAATTTTACTATGCGCTATGGGGCGGCGAGTAGAGTACTTGGTAATGATAGGTGCCATGCCCCGGTGAACCCTGTGGTGCACACATTGGTTTCCCCGGAACAACTTAATGACTATACGTTGGGATTTATGCGTTGCCCGGGGAAAGATTCTAGTCAAGTGAAAGGACAAGAGTGTAATCCCACCATAGATATTGGGCCGGGTATAACTACTGCTACCCGTTGCTTGTACGCCGATTACACGACTGGAAACGACTTGCCGCATGCCTACTATGTGGGGTTCCAGGGGTGCACAGTGAAATCGGAATGGAACGGTGACTATTGTGATTGTAAAGCATCCAGTTGGGCCGGACATGAATGTATAAGCAATGGATTTAAGAAAAACGGCTGGTAGTTAATACTTGCACAGTTAAGGTGCTCTTAACGCTCCGGGATATGCCCGGGCGTTTTGGACGTGTGCTTCCAACCAGTCCTGCGGCGAAACGCAGGGAGAATGTTATTAGTTTTCAATTAACCAGACCTCCCGTTGGCAACCCCAACGAGAAACGGGCCCCCAGACATGGGGGCAAGGAGTCTTGTATACATGTGTGTAAGATAAGTCAATGTTTTTATACGAGTAAATCCGACATACAATGCAGTTTTTTAGCTGTGCAACGTTTATGTAAAACAAAATGTACCAAGAATGGTGTGTGGTAAGCTGTAAAATTGTTATTTTTATACCCCCCGGTTTAGGCCGGGGGTCTTTTATATATTAGCCGTTTACAAGGTTGTTTATAAAAAACTACAATATAAAAAAGTTTGCCCGGGTTTATCCGCGGGTATTTTACAGCAGGTGTTTTATGCTCCATTTAACCAAACCCCAAAAAGAAACTATTTATATGAAAATCACCCGCGTGCTTTTGGCCGCGTTGTTTTTGGTCACGCCGCTGATGTTTTTTACGGACTTGACCGAAAACCCCTTTCAAGTGCAAAATACAGTTTTATATGTGCTTTTGGCCCTGATTTATGCCACCATGGCCGTTAAGTTTTTGCGTTCCAAAACCATTGATTTTACCAAAACTTTTTTTGATTTGGCCTTTTTTGTGTATGTGATTGTGTGCGCCGTCACTTGGCTGTCTGCCGTATCGTCCGAGCCTCAAGCTCTGCGCCAAACCATGTTCTACAATATGCTTAATTACGGCACCTTGCTGTTGGTGGTGGCGTTGGGGGCGTATGTCGTCAGTAAAAACGTGGTGTTTTCCGGCGTGATTGAAAGCAAAACCAACTATATTTTATTGTTTATTGTTTGGGGCGCCCTGTGGCTACTGCTGCCGTATTTGCATACTATGCTGTCCGCCGACAACCTGTTCGCGCGGATGTTTGACTGGTACGCCGTTTTATTGTGGGCGGCGGGGATTTGGCTGGGTATGCGCGTACTAAAAAAAGTGACGCAGGAAAACATTATCGTTTTAGTGTTTATTTCCGTTTTTCTGGCGTGCGTGTACGGCGTGTTGCAAGCCCTGGGCTTGGAATTTTTATGGCCGTTTGAAATGAGCCAGTTTGCCAGTAAGGCGTTTTCCACCTTCGGCAACCCGAACTTTCTGTCTTCCGCCGTGGTGATGTTATTGCCCGCGATTGCCGTTTACTTTTTGCGCGCGGAAAGCAAAAAGGATATGCTGGTTTACGGCTTTTTAACCCTGGTATATTTACTGTATTTGTCTTTCGGGTTGGCGCGTTCCTGCTGGTTGGGGGCGGCGTGCGGGTTTATTATGATGTGGATGTTCGGCTCCATGCGCAGTTTGGTTTGGAGCCGCCGTTTGCGCGCGTTCCTGCTTATTTTACTGGCGTTTGGGGTGTTGTACGGCTCGGCCTATTTTGGCGGCTCCAAAAGCCCGGTGGCGGCCCGCGCGGAAGAACTTTCCCAGGTGACTCCGTCCAATTTTACGTTGGATGTAGATAAAGACCACATTTTCCAATCCCTCCACCAACGCTTGTTTATGTGGGATGTTTCCAAGGAAATCTTTTTATCTCGCCCGGTGATGGGGGCCGGATTGGGCAACTTTCAAATGGCGTTTGCCCAAAACCAATACAAAACCTTACTAAAGCACCCCAATTTGCGGGAATTAAAAGCCCGCACCAACGCACCCCATAACGAGGTCTTCTTCCAACTGGCCCAAGGCGGTATTGTGGGCGTGGGGTTGTTCCTGTTTATGTTTATGGTGCTGTTTTTAGAGGTCAAAGATTTTGCTTCCCATAAAAAAGAGGGGGATAAAAAACAACTGTTGCAGGCGGTATTCTGCGGTATTTTGGGTATGTTGGTGGATAATATGCTCAATATCTCCTTGCACGCGGTGGTGCCGGCGTTTATCTTTTGGTGGTTTGTCGGGGCCGAGGTCAGCGGTGTAGGTAAAGAAGACCGCACCGTGGCCATTACCGTCAACCCCGTGACCAAAACCGTAGGCCTGGCCGTTTTGGCGTTTTGCGGGGCGGTGATTGTGTGGCAAGGGTTGGTGCTTTGCAGTTATTTCCGCGGTTATGAGGGGCTTAAATTGCAGGCTTCCGGCCAAGTAAAAGAGGCCCAGGCCAATTACGCCCGCGCATTGGCGCTTTATCCGGCCAATACGGAGGCCGGCTTGCGGTTGGGGAATACCTATCTGCAAGAAAACGATTATAAAAACGCATTAACCGCGTATGAAAAAACCCTCTCTGCCGCCGCGTATTATGACGAGGTCTATTTGAACGCCGCCCTGGCCGCGTTGGGCGCGGGGGAAGAAGAAAAAGCCGTACGCTATTTAACGGAACACTTAAAATTAAGTCCGTTTAATTTGCGCGCGTATGTGATGTTGGGTTCTCTTATCCGCCAAGATGTCATTTATGCCAACGACGATAACTTGAAATTATTAGACCGCGGGGTACACTTGTTCCCGTATGCGGCGGAATTGTGGACCACGCTGGGCGATATTTATGTAAAGCGGGACGAAACGGAATTTGCCAAAAATTTATATAAGCGCGGGCTGACGGCCGATACGCTGGACCGCACGTTATTGCAGAACCTAAAACGGCTCTACAAAAAAACGCAGGAGACCCTGCCCCCTATTGCCGCCCAGGCGCAAAGAATACAGGATTTGCATGTTAAGGCGGCTAATTATTGGAGCCAATCCGTTTCCGGCCGGCGCAAATTGCGCACGGATATTGAAGCGTATATAAAAGATTTTCCAAACGATACCAACGGCCCCGTTTTGTTGGCGTTGTATTTCAACCAAGCGGGGAATGCCTTAAAATCCAAGGAATTGTTGGAAGGCGTACTGAAAGAACACCCGGAAGATTTATCGGCCAATTTGGCGTTGTCTTCCTTGCTGTACCGGGCGGAACAAACGCAGGATGCCGTCTATTACTTAAAAAGCGCGTTGTTCTATTACCCGGAAAACCCCACGGCTACCAAACGCTTGGCGGCCCTGGGTAAAAAATAGCTTTTTAGGGGCCGGCGGCTGGGAGAGAATAAAAAATAACTTTACAAACGCCGCTAAATTGCTATAATTCTATTATCTGTTATGTTGTAAATGTGTACAAAAAAAGGATACCTTTATTACAAGGGCAAGTGAATCTATGATAAAAATAAACAAATATTTAAGTGCAACTTTGGTTGCTGCTTTTATGTTCTTATCACTCGTGGGTGATAATGCGCCGTTGTTTGCGGCTACTTCGCCGGAAAAACAACTGGAAAAGGGTAAAGCGTTGTTTGAGCAGGAAAAGAACGACGAAGCCATGGAGTATTTTATTGACGTACTGCTTTCCGGCAACCGTAAACAGGTGGCCGAGGCCAATAAATACGTCAACATGATTCATAACCGTGTTGGCGGTATCCAAAACCCGGTGGAAGTGGACGTGGCTTTTAAGGAAGGGGAAGTAAAACGTCTTTCTGATGCGCAAACCGCCGCCGAAGCCCAAGCACAGCAGGATATGCTGTTGCAACGCACTGCCGCCGCAGACGACATCACGGAAGCCAGTTTGGAAGCCCGCACGGTAGCCAATGCCGTGGCGACGGATTCCCAAGCGGCCGCGGAAGATGCCAAGGCGATTGCCCAACAAACCAAGGACGAAGTAAACGCCGCTAATGCGCAAGCCAAGCAGGATGCGGCCCAAGTGCGCGAAGATGCCACCGCCGCGTTAGAAGATGCGCAAGCCTCCGCCCAAACTGTTGCGGAAGAAACGCAAGCCTCCGCCCAAACCGCCGCGGAAGAAACGCAAGCCGTTGCACAAAATACGGCTAACGACGCCGCCCAAACGCTGGCCGCCGCGCCTGTTGCCGTTGCCCAAGATAACGAAGATGAAGACGACGACGCAACCGCCGCCGCAACGGCTCAATCTTCCAACTCTACTTATACGGATTTAGTTTCTCCGGACGCTTTGAAAGCGCGCGAGCTGTACAGCCAGCAAAAACTGGACAGCATGAAAGCCGCCGTTATTGAACGTATCCGCAATACCAAAGGGGTGCGCATTTATTTCCGCAATGACTTGCCGGATGCCATTGATATTGACGGAGATGTGATTTTCCAAGGGACCCGCTTTAACTTGTCTGCCCAACCGTTGTTGGACGATATTTATTCCTTGATGGCGTTGACCCAAGGCGCCAGCTATATTATTTTGCCGGCCGGCTCGTATACGGATGACGTCACTTTGGGCGGTATCCGCCAAGCGATGGCCCTGAACTCTTACTTTGTACACAAAGGTATTTCTTCCGGCAAAATCGGCTACAATATGGGCTTGTATGACCAGGAACCCCCGGCCCAATTTGCCAATTTGGAAGGGCTTTCCATTGTGTTTGATTTTGATTCCGATTTGCCCAGCGCTATTGCGCAGGCGAACCAAATTTCCAAACAGCCGCTGCTCAGCATGGCGGTAGTGCCGGTTTCTAACGAAATTGACCCCTCCAAAGGGGAAGCGTTCGCGGTGGATTTCTCCGTGATTGAAACGGTAAACGCTGTGTCTAACTGGACGTTCCAAGTAGTGCAACACGCCAAAGACGGCAAATACTATGTGGTGCGCCAGCTGGAAGGCTTTGCGCCGGTTTACCACCAAATTTTGTGGAACGCCCGCAAAGGGATTATCGGGCCGGAACTGGAATGTGGTAAATATACGTTGGTGTTGACCGTCACGGATTCCACCGGTGAAAAGAAAACTTTGAGAAGACGTATCACCGTAAAATGCGGTACCCAAAAAGCCGCCGTGGCCGATGAAAAATCGCTCTGCACCAAATGCAATTACAAAACGGCCCGCTTGTGGACGAAACCCGGCCGTGTAATGATGGCGCCCAAAGCGGAAAAAGCCGAAGAACCGGTGGCGCAAACGACCGATACGGTAAACGTCACGGGCCCGACCAACAAATCTACCGTAAATATTTACGAAGAAACGTTGCCGGCCGGTGCGTTGGATGATGCGTCTGCCGCGCCTATGCCCACGGACCCCAGCGCTTACGGCGCGCCGGAAACTACCACTACGGCCAATCCGTATGATGCTGCACCCGTAGCCGGTACCGCGGCCGACCCGTATGGAACCACCGCTAATAATAACCCGTATGATATGCCGTACGACCAGTACGACGCGTCATCCGCCCAACAATAAGGATTTTTAGACATGGCAAATTTTAACCTTGCAAATTCTAAACTTGCGGAAACACTGATAGGCAAAAATATGAAGGCCCACCCGGATTGCCTGGGCCTTTATATCGGCCTGGACGAGATGTATATTGCGCAGACCTCCCAAAAGGACGGCGGGACTGTTTTGGAATCCCTCCTGCGCGTGCCGGTAAGTGATGTGGACCGCACCCAACTTAAACCGTTGGATTTGAACGAATCGTATTTCCAAATGGATAACTGGCTGGAATCTTTAACCAAAGTGGCCAGCCGCAAAAAATGGAAAACCAACAAAGTGGTGGTCAGCTTGGCCTCGCCGTTTTGTTTGTTGCGCCACTTTGTAATTCCTACGGTTATTGAACGCAAAAACTGGAAAACCAGTATCCCTTTACAAGCGCGTAAATATATCCATTTCCCGTTTGAAAAAGGCGAATACGCATACCATGTGTACGAGTTTGAAACTGCCGCCACTAAGCAAAAAAAGATGGGCGTGGTTTTTGCCATGACCAGCAAAGTCATTTTGGAACGCTTATCCAAGGGCTTGCGCTCGGCGGGGTTGGAACTGGTATCGGTGGAGCCGTCCGTCTTATCTTTAAGCCGCGCGTTTGACGCCAGCGATAAAGAAGCCATTGGCAACGGGGGCCGCATTTATTCTTTCTTCGGGAAAGATTTGGCCAGTTTCGTCTTTTTGAACGAAGGCGCGCCCGTGCTGTTGCGCGAGGTGGAAATATCCGGCTCTTTACCGGCCGAACGCCGCCGCTTTGAAATTACCAACTGCACGGAATTTATTGCCAAACAGTTGGAAAAAGACCCCTTTGAAGAAGCGGTTATCGTGGGGCACGATGTAGACAACTGGATTACCGCGCTGGAAGCCGATTCCAAAAAACCGGTACGCAAATGGAATTTAACGGAAGTGTACGGCATTGAAACCAAATCGGCGGGGGAAGTATCCGCTATTGGGGCCAGTGGCAAATTCTATGATTCCAAAGCCCCGGATTTGGACTTTGTAAAAGGCTCCCGGTTGAGCGATTACGAATTTAACGCGGCGCTTATGGCGTGGAAAATTGCGGTATTAGTAGTGGCCGTATTTCTGATTATGATTGTAAAAGGGTATTTCGGCGTGCAGAAGACGGAATCCCAGCTTAAACATGTCAAAGCCACAAACGCCAACCCGGTGAAGGATTTTGAAGGCTTAACGGCTTCTCAAATTTCTAATAACTTGTCGCAGATTAAGAGCCAAAACTCCAACCTGGAAAAGTTCTTAAAAAGCAACCCGATTACGCCCTTATTGGTGGAATTTGTGGATGCTATCCCGGCGGAAGTATGGATTACCAAAATGGAATATAAAGATAAATTCCCGGCGGAATCCGGTAAAACCCGCTCTTTTAAGATAATTGGCTCCATTAAATCGGGCGGGGACGGCCAGGCCGATTTGGCTTTGGGCGATAAATACCGCCGCGCCTTGATGGAAATGCCTTTAATAAGCTCTATTTGCGGGCAGGAAGCGCAAATTTCGTATCAGGATGTATCCGTGCAGGATGAATCGGACGATAATTTTGACAAACCCCGCGCCAAGGATGCTACCGCTAAAAAAGCATCTAACGAAACCACCTTCTCGCTGGAATGTGGCAAAGAGGAGGAAAAATATGTCCGCTAATGCACAAGTGAATAAAATAAAAGCCTCCATAGAAAAAGGCTTTAAGGATATGCAGTTGGTGTTGCAAGAAGGCAATGTAAAATTGTTTGCCAAACAGTTGGTGGTAATTATAGCGATATTTTTGGTGTTCCGCTATTTTAACAACTCGTTCCAACAAAAAATTAATAATTACCGCGGGCAAATGGACGCCATCCGCTCCCAACAAACCAACGAGCAGGAATATATGGCCAGCAAAAAACGCTTGCTGGAGTTGGAGCCGCGCTTCCCGGATACGGCCTCTAAAAGCGAATGGTTAATGACGCAAATTTTGGATGTGTTTGCACAAGCCAAATTGACGCCTAAATTTTCCGGCACGCAAGCGGAAAACACCACGAACCCCAACTATACGTTGGCGAATTTAGAGGTGGCCAGCAATGCTTCTTGGTTGGAATTTGCCCAGTTGATTGCCTCGGTGGAAAACCGGCCGGAATATTTGCGTATTTCCGAATTTTCTTTGGAAAAACTCAACGAAAGCAATATGTTGGGCCAAAATAAAATTAAATTAAAGGTTAATACCTTGTTCCCCAAAGAGAAACTGGCGCCTAAATTGTTCAAAGACCAGGGGGGTAATTAATGATGAAGAATAAAATTCTGGTTATTAGCTTTTTAACCGTATTCGCCCTGGGGGCGGCACACGCGCAGGGGGTTTCTCCCGCGCCTGCCATGCCGGCCAGTGTGGATGAAAACGGGGAAGGGTTTGTCACCCAACGGGATGATGTGGCCGAAAAAGCCGCGAAAGAAAACCAAAATAAAATTGTGTATAATCCCAAAAACCAGCGGGACCCCACCCTGTCCCCGGATGATTTCTTGCTATTACAATACCGCGAGCGCCAGCGCTTGGCCGCTTTGGAAGCGGAGCGCCAACGCAAATTGGCCGAAGAACGCCGCAAACGCGAAGAAGCCGAACGGCGCCGCCAGTTGGAACTTGCGCGCATTAAAGACCCCACCATTGAGGTCCGCAATAAAATCCGCATAGGCGGTATTATTGGCAAGGAAGTGTTTATCGGCGATAAGATATACACGGTTGGTAAAGTTTACAAGGGTGCAAAAATTGTAGACGTACGCAACGAAGAAGTGGTATTCTTGTATAAAGGCCATAAATTTAAGAAGAAAGTTCAGTTAAAGTAGTTGTAGTAATTTAGTAATTTACAAAAAGCAAATTAGGAGGATAGATGAAAAATCGTTTAGAAGGTTTTCTGGCTTTGGTTTTGGCCATGGGTTTGGCTACGTCTGTTAGCGCGCAGCAAGCCCGGCAGTCTCTCCCTAGCGATGACACCGTCACGCTGACGGCGGAAGAGACGGTCAAAATGACCGGGGAACCCGATTTGTACAAGACAGCCGAACAGGCTTCTCCGTTAGACCGCACCGTGTCTATCAGAGTCTCCAACGTGCCGATATCGGCGTTCTTGAACAGCATTACCACGCAGGCCCGCATTAACTTTATTATGAGCGAAGAATTCGCCAATAAAAAAGTGACGGCCTCTTTGACTAAAGTGACTGTGCGGGAAGCGTTGGATACGTTGTTGCGCGTACACGGGTTAACCTACCAGCGCATCGGCAAGAGCGAAAGCTATGTGGTCACCAAACGCTCTAACGACGCGCCGGATACCATTACCAAAATCTACACGCTCAGCTATATTTCTTTGCAGGGCATGGGTTCTGCCAGCAGTGAAAAGCAAAGCGTTCTGCCGCAAATTTCCAGCGGTAGCAACATGAGCAATTACAGCTCGTCCAACAATATTTCGCAGGACACCGGCACCGGCAGTTCCGGTCAGGATGCTTATTCCGGCCAGGCGGAAATTATCTCTATTATCAAGAGCATGCTTTCCCCGGTGGGCCGTATCGCCGTGGACCCGCGCACCAATAAGTTAATTATTACGGACGTGGCGGAAGTTTTCCCGCAAGTGGAAAACATTTTGGCGGAATTGGATGTTCGTCCTCCTCAAATTTTGATTGAAGCGCAAATTGTGGAAGTCAACAAAACCAGCGGCCTGAACATTGGCTTTGAATACGGCGGCAGTGACGGTTCTTTAGTCACCTTTACCGGCCCGAAACGCCAAGTGACCGAAGATTACATCCGCGGTAAAGGCGTGCATGGTTGGGGCTGGATTTTCCCGAGCAAAGACTCCCTCAATAACGGTGGTTCCGGCTCTGGCTCCGGCTCCGGTTCTGGTTCCGGCTCCGGTTCCGGCGACCAGGAAGACGAAGGCGGCTTGTTGGACTTCTCCGCTTTCAAAGTGGTGCTTAGAAGCCTGCTGACCCGCGGTGAAGCCAAATACTTGGGTAAACCGAAAGTGGTGACCGTCAACAACAAAACGGCTACCATTATGACCACCACCCAAGCTACCGTAGGTTTTACCACTTCTTCCGGCAGCAGCGGGGATTATCAATCCGAAAGCTCCGAAAGAGCCAACGTGGGGTTGACGATGCAAGTGACCCCGCAGGTAAACCGCGAAGGCTATGTGACCCTGTACGTTCAGCCGTCTTATTCCGACTTGGCTGACGGTATCGGCAACACGAAAGACCCCACCACCCGCGCCGTATCTACCCTGGTGCGTGTGAAAAACGGTCAAACCGTGGTAATTGGGGGCTTGCTCAGCTCCCGCGAAACGGATTCCACCCGCAAAGTACCGCTTTTGGGTGATATCCCGATATTGGGTTGGCTCTTTACCAGCAAGGAAAAGACCAAATCCACTACGGACTTAGTAATCTTTATTACACCGACTATTCTGGCCGAGTAAAAAAGAGCTTTTTATCCCGTCCCCGCTTTTATGGCGGGGGCGGGAGTTTAACGACAATACACAGCGGGAAAACCCCGCGGGGGATTAGGAAATGGCAAAACAGTTAGGCGAAATTTTAATAGAAAGAGGCATCATTAACGACAAGCAACTCAAAAGCGCGGAGCTTTATTCCCGCCAGAGTAATGTGCCGTTGGCGGATGCCATTGTTAAGTTCGGTTTCGCAAGTGAAAACCAAGTGACGATTGGGCTTTCCAAACATTTTGCAATTCCCTACGCTTCCAAAGAAAACGGCATTTTGAACCCGGAAAAAGAGCAAAAATTGCAGGATATTATCCCGGAAAAATTTGCGCGTGAAAATATGGTCCTTCCGCTGTTCGTGGAAGATAACGAGCTGGCTATTGCGCTCTATGACCCGACGAACGTATTTTTAATTGAAAATATCAAAATGATGTCCGGCAAGCAGGTACAGCCGTTCATCGCCAGCAAAAGCCAGCTGTTAAGTGTTATTGATGCGTTTTATTCCAATAAAGACTTGTTGGAAGAAGTTATTAATGATGCCTCCAACAAACCGGCTGATGCCGATGTGGAGGAAGATGACGACGACGATTTGAACTCCGGCTATTTGGATTTGGACCGCGTCCGCCCCAACACTTCCCAATATGTTAAAATTGTAAACGCTATTTTGCGCCAAGCCATTACGGAGCGTACCTCCGATATTCACTTGGAAATGTTTGACGAGCGCGTCAGCTTGCGTTTCCGTATTGACGGTTCTTTGTATGAACGCACCCCACCGTCTAAAGATGCTATCGCGGCTATTATTTCCCGTATTAAAATTTTGTCTAAACTGGATATTGCCGAAAAACGTTTGCCGCAGGACGGCAGTTTTGGTATCCAATTCCAAAACCGCAAAATTGAGGTCCGTGTGTCTGTCTGCCCGGCGGTATTCGGCGAAAAACTGGTGCTTCGTATTTTGGATAAAGGCACCGGGGAAATGAACGTAGACAAGCTGGGCTTTGAGCCGGAACAGAAACGCTTGTTTATGGAAGCGGCCAACTTGCCGCACGGATTAATCTTTTTGACGGGTCCTACCGGTTCCGGTAAATCTACCACGTTAAACGCGGTATTGACCACCATTCGTACGCCGGAATTAAACTTTATGACGTTGGAAGACCCGGTGGAATACAAACTGGCCGGTATCAGCCAGGTACAGGTAAAAGCCTCCATTGGGCTTACCTTTGCGGCCGGGCTCCGCTCGTTCTTGCGTCAGGACCCGGACGTTATTCTGGTGGGGGAAGTCCGCGATACGGAAACTGCGGAAGCGTGCTTGAAAGCCGCTTTAACCGGTCACTTGGTGCTTTCCACCCTGCACACCAACGAAGCGTTGGGTGCTATTCCCCGTTTGATTGATATGGGGATGGAGCCGTTCCTGCTGGCCAGCTCTTTGGCGTTGGTGGCGGCGCAGCGCTTAATCCGCGTGTTGTGCCCGTACTGCAAAGTGCCGCACATGCCGGACGGAAACGTTTTGGCCCAAATTATTAAAGAAGGGCACTTGAACCCGAAGGACCAAAACAGCTGGACATTTTTTAAGTCGGTCGGTTGCCCCAAGTGCTTCGGCACCGGGTATATGGGCCGCCGCGCCATTTACGAAGTATACCGCATGACCCAGGAAATGCGCACCATTATTTACAAAACGCAGGATTTGGTGGCACTTAAACAAGCGGCGGACCGCTCCGGGATGCTTAACCTGCGCGCGAGCGGGTGGCACAAAGTGGTGCGCGGTTTAACCACCGTGGACGAAATTTTAGCAGCAACAACGTCGGACGAATAACCAATATAATAAAATTAATGAGGGTTTTTTATTATGGCAAAATTCACTTATGAAGTACAGGACATGAACGGCAAAAAACTGCGCGGCAGTGTGGAAGCCGACAGCCGGGAAAAAGTTGTTTTCGCCCTGCAAAACAAAGGGTATATTGTGGTGGACGTAAAGGAGGGGGGCGGCGCCAGTCTGTTCGGCGGCGCCAGCGGCCCTAAAAAAACGGGTAAAGTGCCCGGGCACGTTTTGGCTTTCTTTGCCGAACAGCTTTCCACCCTTATTGCCGGCGGTGTGCCGTTGGTGCGGGCTATTTCCCTGTTGGGGGAATACGCTTCTAACCCCATGTTGGGTACCGTGCTTACGCAAGTAGCCAAAGATATTTCCGGCGGTAGTTCGCTACACACGGCGCTTTCCCGCCACAAACGCACGTTTTCCACCATTTGGCTGTCTTTGGTGCAAGCGGGTGAAGTGGGCGGCCAGTTGGCCGATACCTTAATGCAGGTGGCTAAATACACCAAAACGCAGGAAGGTATGAAAAGCAAAATTATTACGGCAGTCACCTATCCGTTCATCTTGGGTACGGCGTCTATCGGTGTGTTGGTGTACTTTATTTTGGGGATTGTACCTACTTTCGCCCAAATTTTTAAGGACTTTAACATTGAACTCCCTACCATTACGGTTATGGTATTGGCGGTGTCCAGCTTTTTAATCAACCACGGTATTCTGCTTATTTTCATTTTGATTGCCTCTTTCGTCGGGTTTAAGTTTTACATTAAAACCCCGGAAGGTAAAAAACGCTGGCACGCATTTTTGTTATCCATGCCGCTTTTTGGTAATTTCTTGAAAAATATTTATTACGACCGTATGCTTTCCACCATGTCTACGCTGTTGCAATCCGGCGTGACCATTTTGAATGCTATTGCGGTATTGGAAGAATCCTTTGATACCAACGTAATCATTCAAGGGGCCTTAAAACAAGTGCGTGCGGAAGTGGCGGCCGGGCAGTCTATTTCCGAATCGTTCCGCTCTACGGGCATTTTCCCCGGGTTGATGACGGAAATGATGCTCATGGGTGAAGAATCCGGTAAATTGCCTTCTATTATCGGTACGCTTTCTAAATTCTATGCCGACCAAGTAGACCAGTTTATTGCGCGTTTCTCCGCGGTTATTGACCCTATCTTAATCTGCGGCGTAGGTGCGCTAATTGGTATTATTGTGGCCTCTATTTTCTTGCCTATTTTCAAATTGTCCCAAATCGGCGGCAACTAGGAGGGCTGTATGAAGAAAGGTTTTACACTGATTGAAGTGATGATTGTGGTGGTAATTGCCGTCACGGTGGCGGCATTTGCCGTGCCGGCTTATAAACGGAGCATGGAACGCAATAAATTTATGGCCGCGGAGGGGAAACTGATAGAGCTTTCTTCCGCCTTGCGTAATGTGCAACAAATGTTTGGGGGATATAGTTGCCCCAACACCACGCCGGAAGACATGTATCTAAATCAGGACGAAGGGGTTGCTGCGGAGAACAAAACGCTTAATAAAGCCGGGTGCCAAAAGTATCCCCATGAATGTATGCGACGCAACGGGTATACTAAAGCCACTGTAAAAGATTCTATGAATTCCTATGAATATACCATAGAAGAAAGAAATTGCGATGTGTGTATGTATCGGACTCCCGTGGAGAAATTACCTGTGCCGTATAAAGTTTGTATTGATAATATGGGTACGGAAACCTTAAAATATTTTAATAACGGCACAGACAAAGTGGTCACGCGGTAATTGACAAATTGGCAATTTTCCGCAATACTTAATAGAGCCTACATTTTATAGGGGATTTTTATATGAAACATTTATATTGCAACCGGGCCGGTTTTACCTTGTTGGAATTGTTGATAGCGGCCGCCATTATCGGTATTTTGGCTTTGTTTGCCACGGTGAGCTACCGCAACAGCACCGCCCAAACCCGGGTGGCACAGGCGCGCGCGGTCACTCAATCGTTGGCTATGGGGAATTATCGGGCGCATATTGATTACCCGAGCATTTCTTTTGATAACAACCGTATTGATGATAGGGTCCAAGGCACTACCGGCACTTCTTCCGTTGACGGAACCGAGGTTTGTGCCCGCGGTTTTGCCTACCGCCCCAGTGACAAGTGGCCGGCCAGCTGTTTGGTGGCTAACGGATATGTGGATGCGTTGGGCTTTAACGGCTATTTCGAATTTACCTTGTCCGGGAAGGAATCTGCCTGTTTTGAGGGGGTAAATAGTAAACTGGGCAAGTATCAGGGCTATAAAGCCTGCTACAACGCGGCCAATGACAGTTGGAGCGAAATTACCTCCTCTTGGAGTGGTAGGGGCGGCACAACCGGGGCCTAGCAAAAAGGATATTTTATGAAAAAATATTTATCTTATTTTAATATCCGTTCCTGCGCGCAAAGCCAAAAAGGCTTTACGCTTATGGAAATTTTGGCTGTACTGCTGATTATTGCCGTCATCCTTAGCTTTGCGATTCCGGCATATAATTCCATTCGTTTTGACCAGCGCAACAACCTGGCTAAAGAAGGCGTAAAACGCTTGTCCGAAGCAATCCGCAGTTATTACCAAAATACCAAAGGGGTTCAAATTACCGGGAATTTTACCGGGACCGGGCTGGGCACTGTTCCCGCCTGCAACGATTTAAGCTCCAGCGGGGTGCCGGGCCGCGGAAAGACGGAAAATATTATGCAGTTGTTTGCCTGCGGTTATTTAAGCGGGGCGGAATATTCCGAGTTGCCTTATACTTTTTATTCTTGTTTGGATAACAACACCAACTGCCACGGCCGCCCGTATGCGGTGGCGGTGGGAACTACCGAAGCCGCCGCCGGTAAAAAGTATGTAAAAGAGTATGACGGTGTGCCATATTATATTTATTTAGATAGTGCTTTACGGGTGACGGATAATTCCAACGATTAAAGGATACTTTATGATAAAGAAATTTTGGAAAAGTAAAAAAGGTGTGACGTTGTTGGAAGGGCTGATTGCCATGGTGCTGTTGGCCGTAGTGGCTACCGGCTCTTTTGCGGTGTTGTTATCAGCCTCGCGTAAATCTTCCGGGCCGGACATCCGCGAAGAAATGATTTTAGCGGTAGAAAAAGCGCACATGCAGTTGCAGGCGTATGTGTTTTCCCGCGATTTTACGCTTACCAAAAAAGATTCGGAAAATGAAGATTTAGTGCCGCTGGCCTATCAAAACGGCTTGTGCGGGCACTCCGGCACCATGGCGGTTGATGATACCACGCCCCTTGCCTCCGGAACGCATAACATTAAGTGCTTGCTCCCACTTATTTGTGATGCTGATACCGCAGATGATTGCAACGGGGATACCGGCTCCAAAAGCTGTTTTGTGTACCGGGTAAATCCTAATGATGTTGTCAACGCTAAATTGCCGAAAACCGCGCGGGAACGCCCGCTAAGCACTAACTGGAATACGGGGGTTTACAATACCGCAGAAGGGGTGCAGCCGCAAGATATTTCCAGCGGAAAAACCATCCATTTTGAAATCCGTTGCAACGGGTACACTTTAACCAGATAGGGGGCGCTATGAAAAACAGAAAAGGTTTTACACTTACAGAGGTTCTGTTGGCGGTAATGGTAGTGGGGTTAATTGGGGTGGCATTGGCCTCTTTAACCACGGCGGCCTCGCGCGAGGCGGGGGTTGGGCGCAGTAAAGTAATGCTGCGCAATAATTTATCCCTTTTTTTGCGCACGTTGCGTAATGATATTAACGCGGCAACGTATATTAATATGGGGGCGGGTACGGACCCCAGCACCGGGGGCCTTTTATTTGAGCTGTGCGATAATAAAAGCGTATCCGGGGCAGCTATTACCAAGCCCGGGGGCGGGAATGGGTGCGTCACTTATACTTTTGAAAAAGGCTCTAAAGCGTCCGGTGTGAAGCCCGCGGGGGCCACGCGCGGCGGCAGAATCAAGCGCAATGAGAGTACCGTGCTGAACAATGTAAAATATATGCCCCGATATGAAGGGTATGCCTCTCCGTCCTTCCGGCGGGTGGGCAACAGTGGGGTTGCCAGCGCGATTGATATGACGTTGATTGTGGAATTAGATTCTACCCAAACGGTCAATGACATTGTAGAAGAAACGTTTTTACTGCCTAACGGGCTGTAAAGGAGATTTGTATGATATTAAAAAATAACAAAGGTGCCGCGTTAATGCAGGTTCTGCTGGTGACGGTGGTTTTGGCGGGGATGTCTGCCATGTTGTTGCGTGCCACGCTTTCGCGCACGATGACGGTGCGCCAAACGCGCCGGAATGTAAGCACCCAGATTATGGCGGATTCCTGCATGGCGGAGGTAAATTCTCTGTGGGCGGCCAAATCCGTAGCCACGTTCCGTAGTGATTTTGAAGGGGATGCCCGCGGCGCCTATATGTATTGTGACGACTATAATAACTCCGGCATTTGCACCAGCACCGGCGATACGGAAAAACACCGCTTTTATGATTGCTCGTCCGTAATAGACGGGCGAACGTATCAGGTGCGTGCCTGGTTGTATGATACAAAAGGGGAGCGGGGAGAAGTGGACGGCTACCCCCGGGGAGAAATGACCGGAAAAACTGCCGGAGAAAATATGTTGCAAATGGTTTTTGAAGTAATAGGCAGTGACGGCGGCTCTTTATAATTTAGGATAGTGATTATGAAACGGAGCATTTTTTTAAGTGTAGCACTTGCCTTATCCGGCTTTGTTTATGCCCAAAACACCGTTTCCGCACCTGCGGAAGCGGTGTCTTCGTCTATTCAGGTATCTAACGAACAATTAACGGCTCCCGGGTCTAATATTGATATACTCAAAAAATCCCTCGGGCAAGCCAAGCAAGCCCCCCGGGCCGTGGGCACTACGGCCGTGCGCGCGCAAAGCACCGCGGGCTCATCGGCCAAAGCACCCTCCAAAACATCAGCGGATGCCACGTTGGAAATGCCGTTAGATATGGGCGGAAATGCTCCGGCGGCGGTGGTAAAAACGCAAGTACAGCCCACTAAAAAGCTCAGCGCAAAAACCGCCAACCGGGTAGCGGCCAGCAAGGCGCGCCACACCCAAGGCAAAAAAAATAATACGCTCCGTAAAAAGCCGGCTCCGGCAGGCAAGGCGGCGGCCGCTCCCGGCGCTAAAAAGCAAGCCGCGCAACCGTCCGCCAAACCCACGGAAACGGAAAAATTAATAGAAAAAGAAAACGCCCTTTTACCGCCCGGGGAAACCGCCGCGCCGGACCCGGATGACGGCCCGCAGGAAGAACCCAGCGACGAAGATTTAGCCGCCGATGCGGAATTGGAAGCCGCCGCGCGCATACTCCGCCAGGCCAAACAAAAGCAGGAAAACTCCGGCCGTTTAATTCCGCCGCCGGCCGCTAAAAACACTACGGCCACGGTGCCTTCCAACAAAGCCCGCCGCTTCAACCCGAATGTCTACCGCCCGGGCGTGGAATGGAAATTAAGCGAAAGCAAAAACTTTACCATTTATACCCAAAAGCGGGATTTTGGCAGTGGTACGGCCAATATGTCCAACGTGTTTGAACAGGCATACAACACCTTAAAACGGTTTATTCCGTGGATGATGTCGGACCGGGTGCGGGTGTTTGTGTATCAGGATTACCAATCGTACTTGAAATACGAGCCGAACGCCAAACCCTGGAGCCGCGCCCTGGCGTACCCAACCCGCGGGGAAATTGTGGTATATGATGAGCCGCAAAAAACGCAAGAGCTGAAAGAAATGTTCACGCACGAACTGGTGCATATTTTTACCCAAAAGTTTTTTGATAAACGCCATACGCACCAAATTATGACGCCCGCCTGGTTGGACGAGGGATTGGCGGTACTTATGGAAGACCAAGCCTATAACGGCACGCAGGGCGGCCCGTGGGCGCAGGATTTCAAGAATTTGAACCTTCAGCGCGATAAATCCAGCCGGATGTCTTTGGGGTGGGATTCTCCGCGCCCGGCCCGGCGCAAACCGGGGCGCACGGTCACTTTTTTACCGTTTGACCAGTTTATGCGGGAAGGGTCGCTCAATATGATGGAATCCAACGGGCAAACGCAGGATTGGTATTTCCAAGCCTATACCATGGTGCGCTTTTTGCTCAACCCGGGTAATTCGTCTTATCCGTCTAAGCGGATGCAGTTTGAGCAGTTTACGCGCCTGCTTTCGCAAGGGGAGGCGGTGCGGGACCCGTCCACCGGGTTTTTGAAAAAAGATTCCAAAGGCCGCCAAATTTACGAGCCGTATTCGCCCGAAAAGGCCCTTAAACGCGTGTATTATTATAACGATATGAACGCGTTTGAAGATGCCTTTTGGAAGTGGGCCAACGCGGGCGGGAGCGGATATTCGCTCTAATGCCGGATACTTTATTAATGCCGGATACTTTATACTTTGCACAAGGGACCAGCACGGTCCCTTTTTTTATGGCGTTTGGAGCCGTAAAAAACGCCGCTTTTCAAAAAGCGGCGTTAAAATAATGCGTCAATGATTGCCTATAAAACAGATAGGTAGCGTTCAATTTCGTAATTAGAAACGTGGGTGCGGTAGTTTTCCCATTCAATGTCTTTATTGGCAATAAATTTTTCAAACGTATGCTCGCCCAGCGTTTCGCGCACCAAGGCGGAATGGCGGGTCAGGTTGACGGCTTCGTATAAATAAGCGGGCAAGGTTTCTATGCCGCGTTTTTGGCGCTCTTGCGGGCTCATGTGGAAGATGTTGTCCTCCGTAATGGGCATAACGGGCAATTTGTTTTTTATGCCGTCTAATCCGGCCGCTAACATAACGGAAAACGCCAAATAGGGGTTGCAGGCCGGGTCCGGGAAGCGGCACTCTAAACGGGTGGCGTTGGGCTTGCCGGCCTTTGCCTGCGGAATACGCACCAAGGTACTGCGGTTGCGCCGCCCCCACGCAATATAGGCCGGGGCTTCATAACCGGGCACCAGGCGTTTATAGGAGTTTACCCACTGGTCTGTGACGGAGCAAATTTCCCGCACATGCTTTAGAATCCCGGCGATATAGTGTTTGGCGGTGTCGGAGAGGAAAAGTTCGTCCTGGGCATCAAAAAACATATTTTTTCCGTTTGCAAATAGAGATTGGTGAACGTGCATGCCGCTGCCGTTTACGCCTGCAATAGGTTTGGGCATAAAGGTTGCGTACATATTGTGTTTGGCGGCCATTTGTTTAACCACCGTTTTGTAGGTAATTACCTGGTCTGCCATTTTGAGGGCTTCGTCGTAGCGCAGGTCAATTTCGTGTTGGGAGGGGGCTACTTCGTGGTGGGAATATTCCACGCGGATGTTTAATTTTTCCAGCATTTGCATCGTTTCCCGGCGCACCGCGTACGAGGTATCTAAAGGGATGGTGTCAAAGTAGCCGCCGCAGTCCAACGGTTGGGTGTGTTTATTGTCTTGAAAATAAAAATATTCCAGTTCCGGCCCCACCATAAATTGGTCAAATCCGGCTTTTTTCATGCGGGCCAAATTCTTTTTTAATATGTAGCGCGGGTCCCCTTCAAACTGGTTGCCGTCGGTATTTTTGATGTCGCAAAACAACCGGGCAATAGGTGCCCCGGTTAATTCCGGCGTAAATACTTGGAACGTATCCAAATCCGGCAAGGCCACCAGGTCGGATTCGTAAGTGCGGGCGAACCCTTCCACGGATGAGCCGTCAAAGCCCATACCTTCATTCAGGGCGTATTCAAATTCCCGGTGGGAAAGGGAAAGGGATTTTAAGTTGCCCAAAATATCCACAAACCAAAGTTTAATAATTTGCAGGTTGTTGGCTTCGGCGGTAGCTAAAATATGTTTAATTTTTTCTTTTTCTTCGGCGTTTCTTTCTATGGGCATAAGTGCCTCCGGTTATGGATAAAATCACAAAAGACTATTATACATTTTTCGGCGTTTGTGCGGCATCCCCAATAAAAAAGCCCTCCGCGGGGGAGGGCTTTGCAGAAAGAAAATGCTTTTATCTGGCTTCGCAGCGGTGTTGGATACCGTGGCAAATTTCGTCAATGTCGTATTCGGCACCGCATTTCGGGCAGTGGGTTTCGGTCGCTTTGACCGTGCTGACCGTGTTGGCTTCGTAAGACGTAGTGGCGGATACCGGGCCCATGCAGTTTACATCCGTATCGGCAGGGCAGCGGCGGGAATCTTCTACCGGTTCACCGCACCAGCGGCATTGTTCCGCGCCGGCCAGTTGGTTGTAGTAGTATTCAAAATCATGTTTGGCGCGGCCGTTGTTGGCGTCGCGGTCTTTTTGCAACAATACTTCGGCTCTGTTAGCAATCGCCATATCTAATTCATGCAGCGGGGCCATTTCGGGTTCGCCGTAAGGGTAGTCTTCAAGACCGCTGACACTGACTAAATTAGAATGAGGTTCACCGTCAGAGGCATCATTCTGTTCCGTGGCCGCGGATTCCACCCAATAATAACCGGCTTCCGGTTCGCCGTAGGGGCGGTTATCGGCACATTCGTGGTATACGTCGCGGCATAATTCGTCAGAAGTGTATTCGGCGCCGCATTTCGGGCAGTTGTATTCCATTTTGGCCGGTTTGGCGGCTTTGGGCGCTTTTTTGGCTTTTACATATTTGGGGGCCGGCATACAATATACATCCGGGTCCGCCGGGCATTTGCGCCCTTCCACTACGGGTTCACCGCACCAGCGGCATTTTTCGGCCTGGGCTTTGGGCGCCGGGCATTTGTGTTGCATACCGTGGCAACGCACATCAATATCGTATTCTTCGCCACATTTCGGGCAGTTGGTTTCCGGTTCGGCGGCTTTGGGCGCTTTTTTAGCTTTTACATATTTGGGGGCCGGCATGCAATACACATCCGGGTCGGCCGGGCATCTGCGGCCTTCTACCACCGGTTCACCGCACCAGCGGCATTTTTCGGCCTTGGCATTTTTGCGGGCTTGCAGGGCGCGTTTTTGCAAAACATTTTCTAATTTAGCAGAAGTTTTGGCATCTTTTTTGGGAGCCTTAACAGATTGGGCATTGGCACAAACGGCAACAGTAAACAAACACAGCACGGATACGGCTATTTTGTTGAATTTCATACATCCTCCTTAAAATGGTTCCTACTTGCTATTACTATAAATCTTTTGACTCGGTTTTTACAGGGCCTAAAGACCTATTTTTTATGGATTTTGGACCTATATTGTGGTTGGGCCTTTAGGGGCTGGCCGGAGTGTGCGCCCCGGGCCTGTGGGAAAATATAAAAAGGAAGTTTCTAAAATAAAAAAATTTACTACAATAAGTATTATGATTATACCTACTATTATTGAAAAGAATGTCGGATATGATATTTTTTCGCGGTTATTAAAAGACCGTATTATTTTTGTCGGCGGGCGCGAGGGGGAAGTGGATACCGCCAGCGCCAATATGATTATCGCCCAGCTTTTGTATTTGGATGCCGAAGACTCCCAACGGGAAATTAACCTGTATATCAACTCTCCCGGCGGTATGGTGACGGCCGGCCTGGCTATTTACGATACCATGCAGTTTATCAAAGCCCCCATCACCACTATTTGCATGGGCCAGGCTATGAGTTTCGGCGCGGTGCTGTTGGCGGCCGGCTCCAAAGGGCGGCGCTATGCTTTGCCCCATTCGCGCATTATGATTCACCAACCTTTAATTTGGGGCGGCGGTATTTCCGGCCAAGTGACGGATATTGAAATTGAAGCGCGCGAACTGCACGACAATAAAGAACACCTGTTGGATATTTTGGCCAAACATACGGGCCAGCCGAAGGAAAAAATCCGCACGGACAGCGAACGCAACTATTATTTATCCGCCGAAGAAGCCAAAGCTTACGGCATTATTGACGAAGTTTTAACTTTACGGGATAAATAAGCCGTACCCGCTTTGCAATTACCCCGCCCGCCCGGCGGGGTTTTTTATTATGGGATAACAGACCGGGCAAATAAACAAAACTAGCAGGCATTGGCTATGTTTGCTAATTTTAATTGAATTTGCTACAATATTACCGTGGGTAAGCGCGCGGGGGTAAAAAACGCGCGCCATGAAAAAGCCCCTTTTTATCAGGAGAAAGCATGAGCGAAGAAATTAAAAAACAAACGTTATCGCTGCCGACGGTAATTCCCGCCGTGGCCATACGGGACGTGGTGATGTTCCCGGGTATGAATTTGCCGTTGTCTGTGGATAGGGAAAAATCTATTGTAGCGGTGGAATTGGCGTTGGAATCCGAGGGGCGCTATATATTGGCGCTTTCCCAAAAAAATGCCGAAGTTGACAACCCCAAAGAAAGCGATATTTACCATTTTGGCGTGGTGGCGGAAATTACCCAAAACTTAAAAATGCCGGACGGTTCCATTAAGGTATTTTTGCAGGGCTTAACCCGCGCGCGCGTTAAAAAATTGGAACTTAACCCGGTGGCTAATACCTGGTTTGCCACGGTGGATTATTTGGAAGAAAAAGACGATAACTCCCCGGTGGTGCAGGCTTTAATGCGCAAAGTGCTGGACGAATTTGACCATTACGCGCGGGTGTCTAAACGGGTGGCGGTGGAGGGGGTTTCCTTCTTGCGCCAAATTAACGACCCGTCCAAACTGGCCGATACGGTGGCCTCCAATATGATGGTAAAAACGGCCGACCGCCAAGCCATTTTGGAAGCCGTGGACGTGAAAACGCGGTTGGAAAAAATCTTAAAATTAATCACGAGCGAAGTTGAAATTTTAGGGTTGGAAGAAAAAATCCACTCCCAAGTGCGCGCACAAATAGAAAAGAACCAAAAAGAATACTATTTGAACGAGCAAATGAAAGCCATTCAAAAGGAACTCAGCCAAAAGGATGATTTCCAAAAAGAATTGGACGCCATGCGCGCCAAAATTAAAAAGAACGGCTTGCCCGCGCACGCCAAAGAAGCGGCCGAAAAAGAGCTGGACCGCCTGGCTAAAATGGCGCCGTTCTCCCCGGAAGCTACGGTTTCGCGCACTTATTTGGATTGGCTGTTAAATCTGCCGTGGAACGTGACCACCAAAGACGTACTGGATTTGAAAAAAGCCAAAGAAGTGCTGGACGAAGACCACTACGGTTTGGAAAAACCCAAAGAGCGTATTTTGGAATATTTAGCCGTCAGCAAGTTGACCCATTCCCTGCGCGGGCCGGTGTTGTGCTTTGCCGGGGCGCCGGGGGTGGGCAAAACCTCTTTGGCTAAATCTATTGCGCGGGCTATCGGGCGTAAATTTGTGCGGATGTCTTTGGGGGGCGTGCGGGACGAAAGCGAAATCCGCGGCCACCGCCGCACCTATATCGGCTCTATGCCGGGGCGCATTATCCAAGGGTTAAGCAAAGCCAAAAGCTCCAACCCGGTGTTCCTGTTGGACGAAATTGACAAAATGGGCTCCGACTGGCGGGGTGACCCGGCCGCGGCGCTGCTGGAGCTGTTGGACCCGGAACAAAATAAAGATTTTGTGGACCACTTTTTAGACGTGCCGTATGATGTTTCCAAAGTAATGTTTATTACTACGGCCAACTCCCTGGCGGATATTCCCGTCACGTTGCGTGACCGTTTGGAAATTATTGAATTTTCCGGCTATACGGATTACGAAAAGCACGATATTGCCGCTAAATATTTAATTCCGCGGCAGATGAAATTGCACGGCTTAAAAGAGGGCTCTTTGGAAATTTCCCGGGATGCCGTCGCCCTGATTATGCGGGAATATGTGCGCGAAGCCGGGGTGCGTAATTTGGAACGCCAAATAGCCTCCCTTTGCCGCAAGTCCGCTAAACAATATGTGGAAAACGGCGGCAAAAAAATTGTCATTAACGCTAAAAATCTGCATGAATATTTAGGCGTGCCGAGATATGCCAACTTCTCTACGGAGGAAAACTCCGTGGGTGTGGCTACCGGCCTGGCGTGGACGAGCGTGGGCGGGGAAACCCTTTCCATAGAAGCCACCAAACTGCCCGGCAAAGGCCAGCTGATTTTGACGGGTATGTTGGGTACGGTAATGAAAGAATCCGTCCGCGCGGCGCTGACGTATGCGCGCAGCCGCGGCTACGGGTATGACGTGGATTTTGACCATACGGACTTTCACGTCCACTTCCCGGAAGGCGCCGTGCCGAAAGACGGCCCCTCCGCCGGGAGCGTGATTACCACCGCCATTACCAGTTTGCTGACGGGCCTGCCGGTCAAAAAGCATTTGGCTATGACGGGCGAGGTGACCATTACCGGGCGCGTACTGCCTGTGGGCGGTATTAAAGAGAAGTTTTTGGCCGCGTACCGGGAAGGCGTCAAAACCATTTTGTTCCCGCATACGAACGTAAAAGATGTGGACGAACTGCCCGCACAGGTAAAAAAGGAACTAACCTTAATCCCTGTAAAAAGCATGGACGAAGTGTTGCCTTTGGCCTTGGAAGGGTGGAAAGAATACGCCGCCAAGCACCAAAAGGATTTTGACAAAGCCTTAGCAAAAGTGGGGCATATTGCCAAAAAAACCGCTAAACCTGCCGCCAAAACGGCCCGGGCTACGGTGAAAAAAGCCCCCCGCCCGGCTGTTAAAAAGGCGGCTGTTAAAAAAACCGCCAAAAAGAGCGCTAAAAAGAGTGCTAAAAGACGGTAGGCGTTTATAAAAAACGGTAATTTATCCCCGGAGATTAAAAAATAATTTCCGGGGATTTTTGTATTTTTCCTTTCGCACAGAGCGGAAAAATAAGAATAGTTGCATTGGTTGAAAAACTTTGCTAAAATAATAACACATTAGGATATTGCGGGCGTGGTTCAATGGTAGAATGGAAGCTTCCCAAGCTTTAGACGAGGGTTCGATTCCCTTCGCCCGCTTTTTTTAAGGAACTTATGGAAAACGAAAATTTTGATTTAGAGCAAAAACCTGTTTCCGCCAATAAAGACCTTTGGCTGTTCCTGATAGTGGTAGATATCGTTTTTTTATGCGTCTGCGGTTTCTTTTTGTATAAGAATCTGTCGGCGCGTTTTTTTATGCCGGTAGAGGAAACGGAAGTGGTGGCCGAAGAACAGGCCGCCGCCCAGCCCGATTTGTTGGCTGAGGTGTTGCCCGAAACCAAAAAAGAAACTAAAAAAGAAACCAAAACTCCGGCCGCCCCGGCGGTAAAAGCGCCTAAAGTGCAAGAAATTGCGGCAGAGCCGGTGGTTGTGGCGCCGGAGCCGGTAGCCAAACCCGCCCCCAAAGCGGCCGAGCAAGAGCAACCGGCCGAGCAAGCCGAAAAGCCCGCCAAAGCCAGTGTGGTGGTGGCGGATAATCCCAAAAGCTCCAAGTACCGCCGTGTCACTTTCCGCTATTTTGGGGAAGGCAAAAAAGTTTCTATCGTCAGCGGTTTTACCATGGCCAAACCGCAAGCCCTGCGCAAGAAAAACGGCGCGTGGGAAACCACCTTATCCATTGCGCCGGGCAAATACCGCTTTTTGTTTATTGTGGACGGCGTGAACACGCCGGACCCGTACAGCCCGCAAGAAAACGGCCGCAGTGTGTTAATCGTAGATTAAATGAACTTTTCATCAACCAAACCCCGGGGAATTACTCCCGGGGTTTTTGCGTGGGGGCCTTGGGGCACCGCTCCCTTCCGGGACTTTTGTATTGGGGCCTTTTGGGCGCGGCGGCATGCCAAATAGAGCCGCGCTGTAAAGGCGCGGCGTGCGCGGGCGTTTTTTGTGGAATCGGCGCGCAAAATGGGCCTGTATAAAAAGGGCCTATATAAAATGGGCCGGAAACACCTTTCTTTCCGGCAAAAAAAGTCTGCCCCAAATAAAAAAAGGAAAATCCAAAAATTACTGCAATAAAAATCAACAAGTGGCTCCGCTGTCCGGCTAAAAACGCACAAAAACAGCCCCGGTAAAAGATTTTTCTGTTTTTGCATAAAATGTATACAATAAACATAAAACCCGCCCAAAAAGGCGGGTTTTATGCGTTTTTCCGTAAAAACCGTTTAAGCGGATTTTTTGCGTTTGGGGGGAATCGTTTTATCAAACGGACGGTGGTTGATGAATTGTTCCGCTTTATCGGTGGCCTCGTTGAGTTGTTCTTCCAGGGCCACGGCGGCGGCGTTCAGGTCTGTATCGTCTTGCACGCGGATAGTTTTGCCGTACACCAGGGCGGTTTTGCCAAAGGGGAGCGGCACGCGCATCCGGTCCCAGGAGCCCACCGTAAATTTATGGCTCAGCGCTGTACCGACGGGAATAATAGGGAGCCCCGTTTTTTTGGCTAAAAACAAAATGCCGGGTTGCACTTTATAAACCGGGCCGCGCGGGCCGTCCGGCGTGAGCATGGGGCGGTAGCCGCTTCTGGCAGCTTGCAGTAAATGGATGAGCGCCCGCGCACCGCCGCGGCTGCTGGAACCGCGTACGGCCAACATCCCGAATTTAGGCAGCAGGCGGGCGATATATTCGCCGTCACTGCTTTGGCTGATGAGGGGGGCAATCTTTTGCCCTTTATAGGGGTAAAGCAAAAACAACTGTTGGTTGTGCCATACGGCGTAAATCAGCCCTTTTTGGCTTTGTTCCAACTGTTCGCCTTCGGCGGATTTGAACCAGTAGATGCGGGTGGTCCACCCTAAAAAAACGGTGTAAGCATAGGCCAGTGTGGAGCCTAAAAAATGTTTAACGGTGTAAGAAAGCGATGGGGATTGTACGGACATTATTTTTTTCCTTTTTTCTTTTTTCTCTGCCACGGTATTAAAAATACCACGGTGGCTTTGGGGGTTAATTGGCCGTTTTGCAAGGCCACATCAATTTTGCTAGCGTTTAATTTTTCTAACAAAAGGGGTAAAGCGCTGTCCGCCAAGGATTTATCCAGCCGGACGGCTTCGCGTAAGATTTTGGGCTCAGCCGCCACGCCTAATAACGGCGTGTAGACCAACTGCATATCCAAAATTTCACATTCTTCTTTTTCGGCCTGTTCGCGGATAAGCTCCGTGACGAACAAAATGGCCGTGCGCAAAAATTCATACAGCGCCGTATTGGCTAAAATCTGCTGTTGCGGATTGGTTATTTGCTGTACAAAGGTTTCCACTTTACTGCCCAACGTCACGGCGCAGGCGCTGAACATTTCTTTGGGAATCAGCGTTGCGGCGCCTAATTCCCAATGGGCATCTTGGTTAAATTCGTACACGGTTCCGGGGTCCAACTCTTTGGCTAACGCGGCAATAAAGCGGGCCAGGGCGGTTTCGTCTTCAAAACCGGCCTGCCTTAAATTTTCTGCGGTGCGCAATAGTTTACGCAGAATTTCTTTTTGCCGTGTGGCTATTTTGAACCGTTTTATTTTTCTCATACTTAAAACCGTTTTAGTAAAAACTCCGTAAAGCGTTTGCTAAAGCTGTTTTATTGTAAATAAAAAGGGCCCGCACACCCCGAACAGGCGTGCGGACCCCTAAAACTATTTGTGTTTGTTGCGGCGGGTACGTTTGATTTTCGTCACCGTCTTTTTGGGTGCGGCGGCTCTTTCTTCGCGCGGTTCTTGCGCTAATACTTGAGCGGCCGGTTTGGCGGCCTCTTTTTTGGCAGTGGAGTAGCCGCGGTCCAAATCGGACAGTTGGCCCTTTTGCCAAGTGTACACTAACGGCGTGCTTAACGCAATGGTGGAATACACACCGCTAATACAGCCTACCAACATAGCAAACGCAAAAGAGTTCAGCACTTCCCCGCCCAAGAAATACAAAATAAACAGGGCAAAAATTACCGTTAAGGTGGTAATAATCGTGCGGGAGAGCGTTTCGTTAATAGACAGGTTAATTAACTCTCTCATGCTCATTTTGGGGTGCAGGCGGATGTTTTCGCGCATGCGGTCAAAAATAACAATCGTATCGTTAATAGAGAACCCGGCGACCGTTAAGAACGCCGCCACGATAACCAAGTCAATTTCCCGTTGCGTGATAGAAAACGCCAGCGCCATGGCAAATAAGTCATGGAACAAGGCCACTACGCCGGAAATGCCCCACAAAATGTTGCTAAAGCGGAACGCAACATAAATGATGATGAACACCAGCGACAGCAAAATAGCCCACATGGCGCGTTCGGTCATGTTGTCACCCACGGCCGGGCCTACGGAGTTGGTTTGCTGAATGGTAAACGGCACCTGTACCGCTTGGAGGGCTTTTTCAATGCGTGCTTGCACGACGCCTACTTCGCTGGAGGTGCTTTTTTCGCGGATGGCAAAGGTGTTATCCCCATACGTTTGAATGGCGGATTCTTCGCCCGTGTTGTCCAGCGCATCACGCAGGACGGACATTTCCACCGGTTTATCAAATTTTACCTGTACCAACGTACCGCCGGTAAAATCAATACCCAGGTTGAAACCTTTGGTGGCAAAGCAAATTACGCCGCCGATTAATAATAACGCAAACAATACAAAGTATACTTTGCGGTATTTAAGGAAATCAATGTTTGTTTTAGGTAATAAGTGCATCATAAGCTGATCTCCTTGGGGTTAGAGGTTAAGATAAGTTCGTAAATCGCGCGCGTGACGAACACGGCCGTAAACAAACTTACCACCAAGCCGATAATCAAGGTGACGGCAAAGCCTTTCACCGGGCCGGTACCAAATTGCAACAAACACGCACCCACAATAATAGTGGTGAGGTTGGAGTCAAAAATGGCAGACCAGGCTTTATCGTACCCCAGGTGGATAATTTCGTAAATCGGTTTGCCCAGCAGGGTTTCTTCGCGCATACGTTCAATAATCAGCACGTTGGCGTCAATAGCCATAGCCAAGGACAAAATAATACCCGCAATACCCGGCAACGTCAGCGTGGCGGAAAAATAGCTCATAACTGCCGTTAGTAATACCAGGTTGAGTACGAGGGCAATATCGGAAATAAACCCGGCGCCCTTATAGTATATTGCCATGAAAACCAAAATCAGGATTAAGCCGAATAAAGAGGCCGTTAAGCCGGATTTAATGGAGTCTTCGCCCAAAGTCGGGCCGATGGTTTTCTTTTCAATCACCTTTACCGGGGCGGGCAACGCACCGGCTTTTAATACAATGGTCAGCTGTTTGGCTTCGTCCAAGGTAAAAGTGCCGGAAATGCGGCCGTCTCTGGTAATGCGGCTTTGAATGGTGGGGGCGGATTGAATGGTGTTATCCAAAACAATCGCCAGGCGTTTGCTGATGTTCGCGCCCGTCAATTTGCCGAATTTTTTGCTGCCTTCGGCGGTAAAGCTGAACGCAACTTCGGGGTAGCCGTTTTCGCCGTACATGGTCAGTTTGGCGTTATCCAAATCGGCCCCGGTGACGGCGGCCGTTTTGGTGACCACCATATACCCGCCTTCTTTGCTGCGCATAATTTGGGCATCATCCGGCATTAATTGGGCAATAGCCGGGTCCAAAACGCCGTCTTCGTCAAACGGTTTTTCGGATTCTTCCAATTTGGCTATGGCTTTGGAGTAGGCTTCCGTATTTTCTTTTACAATGCGGAATTCCAACATAGCCGTTTTGCCGATTAGCGCTTCCGCTCTTTCCGGGTTGGCCACACCGGGCAGTTGCACCAAAATCCATTTATCGCCCTGGCGGGTGATTTGGGTTTCGGCCAAGCCGTATTGGTCAATGCGGTTGCGGATAATTTCAATCGCGCGGGACATGGCTTCATTTAAGGGCTCTTTTTTATCCAGTTTGGCTACTTCCAACTCCAGTAGCAGGCTGGAACCGCCCCTTAAATCCAGGCCCAGGTTGAGCATGCGTTTGGGGCGCTCGCCCAGGGTGTCTAATGCTTCCCGTTCCGCCAAGGGTTTGGAGTACCACTTGTAGTTCGGGTAGATTAAATAGAGGGAGCCCAACAATATGGCAATGATGAAGCCCCACTTCCATGCGAGTCTGTTAGACATTATTTATAAGTCTCCTTGTTATTTGACGGGTTGCGTCTCGTTTACAAATCCAACGACGGCCGTTTTTAGAACGGTAATTTTTACATTTTCGGCAATTTTTACTTCCAGCGTATTATCTTTGAAGCCGGCTACGGTGCCGACAATACCGCCGGGAATAATGATTTTATCCCCTTTTTGCAGGGCTTCCACTTTGGCCAGGCGTTCTTGGTCACGCTTTTTTTGGCCGCGCCCGCTCCAGAGCATCATTACTACAAATGCCAATAAGAATATGTAAAAAATAAAAGTTCCGCCACCTTGTGCTGCGGTTGTTTCCATGAAATCCTCCTTGCGTCTACTAAAATATACCCTTGTATTTTAGCATATTTCTGTACGCGCGTTTACGAACGCGGGAAAGTGCGCAGTAATTCCAGCAGGGTTTTATCTTCTGCCCGTTTGGAATTTAAGGGTACAATGCGCTTTGCCCGGTGGGTGGTAATTACGGCGTAATCTTCTTTAATATCAAAAACGGTGCGGGGGCTGTCGGCAAATAAACTGTGGCCGAAAAACGCCTTGGGCGGCTGAATGTTGAGCAAGTCCAGCACGGTGGGGGCAATATCCAACTGGGAAATCAACCCGTCCGTATCCAGCGGCTTTTGAATGGGCGTTTTGGTTAAAAGGATAAACGGTAAATCATCATACCGGGCCGGGTGGGGGGAAAACAGCGCCGGGGTGGGCGTATCCGGGTAGGCGGGATGGTCACCCGTTAAAATAATCAGGGTGTCCTCGTCCCATAATCCCCGCGCCTGCAAATCTTGCAGGAAATGTTGCACGTCTTGCCCTAGGCGGGCAAAGGCGCGCGGCAGGGTGGGAGTGTCATAAAAGGGGGCGTCAATTTCCCGGTAGGTTTCGCCGGCGTAATCCGTACGGCCCAGGGGAACGTGGGTATCCACCGTTAGTAAAGTTAAAAAGACAGGCTCTTTTTGGTGCGCTTGCAAATATTCGGCCGCATAGGCGAACAATTTGCGGTCCATTAAACCCCACCAGTTGATAAACGGCGCATAGCGGGGGTCGGTTTCAAAATAAGTCCGGCCGATAACTTCCTGAAAGCCGGCCTGGTGGAACAAAATGTTTTCGTCCATGTATTTTTCGTTGGCTCCGCGCAAAAAAGCGGTGCGGTAGCCGTGTTGTTGCAAGGTGCGCACAAAGGAGTCCGGGTAGCCGTTTTCATACGCTAATTTTACAAACGGATGGGAGGTAAAAATGACGGATAAACCGTATAAAGTGGATAAGGTGACGTGTTCCAGGGAGGCCGACGGATAACGCGCCATTAAGGCGTCCACTTCCCGGCTGGCCTCGGCGGGGATTTTGGGGTTGAAACGGTGCAGGTATTTAACGGAAAAACTTTCCGCCGCAATTAAAATCACCCGTTTGTAGGGTTTTCCAACGCCTGTGTTGGCGGCGTTCCAAATGCCGTAGCTTTCGGCCAGTTTTTGTACTTCGGTTGACGGCGTGCCGATGTGGGCCTTAGGAGATTTGGCCAAGAGGGCCCGCGCCGTATAAACCGGGGACGGCGCGAGCATATATTGGGCGTAAAAATTATGCGGGGCTTTTAATAGGGCAAGCGGTGGTAAAAAGATGAATAACAATAATCCTGTTGCGCACCACCCCAGGCGCATGGCGGCGGTGCGGCGGGGGGACGCGGTAAAAAATTTCCGTACCGCAAAAAAACAAAACGCCGCCAAAAGCACAAAATAGCTGATGACCCGCCAATCGGTCAAAAAGTTATAATCGCCGCCTTCCATGGTTTGCAGGTATTTGGCGCCGAAGCGTTCCTTAAAATACCACAAAAGCACAAAATCGGCCGTGAGCGTTAAATAATAAAGGAAAGCGGCAAGCGTCACCGCCCCTTTGTTTTTCAGCCCGCAGATTTGGGCCAAAGAAAGCAGTAAACCGATAAATAAAAATTCGCACAGGAGTTTAACCGCCAACGCCGCCGGGGCTGTGGCCCAAGTAAGCTCGTTAAGCTGGTAAAGCCCAAACGCACAAAGTGCCAGGGCGGGAAGAGATAACAAAAATAAGAGTTTATAATCGTTTTTGAAAGCTAAAAAAATAGAATTTTTGAGCGATTGCATGAAATACGCCTGCCTGTTAATTTGATATAATTATTATATCTTATTGTGAGGCTTTGCCGCCTGGCCCGGTCTTGGTGGCCGGCAGGCGTAAAGTAAAACGAACATGGAAAAACAAGAATTAGAAATGATGCGTCATTCGTGCGCTCACGTTTTGGCGCAAGCAGTACAGCAGTTGTTCCCCGGTACAAAATTGGGTATCGGCCCGGCCATTGATAATGGCTTTTATTATGATTTTGACTGCAAAACCCAATTCACGCCGGAAGACCTTAAAAAAATTGAAACCAAGATGAAAGAAATCATCAAGGCGCGCCAACCGTTTGAGCGCAAAGAAATGTCTAAAGCGGAAGCGAAAGAATTTTTTACCAAACGCGGCGAAACGTATAAACTGGAACTGTTGGAAGAATTGCAAGACGGCTCCATTACCGTATATATCAACGGCGATTATGCCGATTTGTGCCGCGGCCCGCACTTGGAACACACGGGCAAAATTACCAATTTTAAGCTCTCCGGCATTGCCGGAGCCTATTGGCGCGGGGACGAAAAACGCCCCATGCTCCAGCGCATTTACGGCTTGTGCTTTGGTAGTAAAGACGAGCTGAACGCCTATATCAAACAACAGGAAGAAGCCGCCAAGCGCGACCACCGCAAACTGGGCCCGGAACTGGACTTGTTTACCATTAACGATAACGTCGGCCCCGGCCTTATTTTGTTCCAACCCAAAGGCGGTATGTTGCGCCGCGTGCTGGAAGATTGGATTAAAGACGAAAACTTAAAACGCGGTTATGATTTAGTCGTCAGCCCCCATATTGCGCGCTTGCATTTGTTTGAAGTCAGCGGCCACGCCGGGTTTTATTCGGACAGTATGTTCCATCCCATGGAAGTAGACGGCGAAAAGTACCAAATTAAACCCATGAACTGCCCCTTCCATGTGGAAATTTACCGCTCCCACCTGCGCAGCTACCGGGATTTACCTTTGCGCTTTAGCGAATTGGGCACCGTTTACCGCTATGAACGCTCCGGCGCGTTGCACGGGCTTTTGCGTGTGCGCGGGTTTACGCAGGATGATGCGCACATTTTCTGCACGCCGGAACAGGTGGAAGACGAAGTGAAACAATGTTTTGACTTTGCCATGCACATCTTCAAAACGTTCGGCTTTGAAAAATACTCCGTGGAACTTTCCACGCGGGACCCGCAACACCCGGAACATTTTACCGGCGATATAAAAGATTGGGACCGTGCGGAAAACGCCCTGAAACATGTATTGGAAACCAATAACATTCCGTACACCACCCACGCGGGCGAAGCCGCTTTCTACGGGCCGAAGATTGATATTAAAGTAATGGATGCGATTGGCCGCCTGTGGCAGCTTTCCACCATTCAGTTTGATTTCAACCTGCCCCAACGCTTTGATTTGGAATATGTCGCCAGCGAAGGCCGCCAACGCCCCATTATGGTACACCGTGCCATGTTCGGCAGTATAGAGCGGTTTATCGGCGTGATTATTGAACATTATGCCGGGTGGTTCCCGCTTTGGTTGGCCCCGGTGCAAATCAAGTTATTAACGCTGACGGATGCGCAAATCCCCGCCGCTAAAGCTGTGGCGGACAAAATGCGTGCCGCCGGCCTGCGCGTGGAAGTAGACACGCGGCCCGAAAAACTGGGGCTCAAAATCCGCGAGGCGCACCTGGAACGTATTGCCTATACAGGCATTATCGGCGCCAAGGAAGCCGAAAACGGAACCTTAACCATCCGTTTGAAAGACGGCAAAAACCTGGAAGCCCTGCCGGTGGATGAAGTAATTGCCAAAATGAAAGAGGAAGTGGCCAGCCGCTCCTTAAAAAACTTGTTGGCATAACGTCCGGTTTGTTGTAAAGTTGCCCCGGGGCTGGAAAACCGGGGCAATTTTTATTATACTTTAGGTAGCTTTTATTTGGATAGGAGAAAAAATGAAAAAGGGTTTTACCTTAATTGAATTATTGGTAGTTGTGCTGATTATCGGCATTTTGGCGGCGGTGGCTATGCCGCAATATCAAACCGCCTTGTTAAAATCCCGTTTAGGCTCGGCTATCCCCATAGCGGACGCTATTAAATTGGGCGCGGAAATGGACTTTGCCGAAAACCGCCACTTGACGGACTCCACCGCCGATTTGCCTATTGCTCCGCCCGCCAGTTGCGGCAGAGATTCGGGCGGTATGGTGGTTTGCCCGAACGTGTATTTGGACCTTTCCACCACCGGCACCACGTATGATGTGTTGGTATTAGTGCCTAACCGCGCCACGGCGGAAGTGGGCTACCGGGTGTGGTTAAATGTGCCCCCTAACGAAACCAGCCACAGAGCCGGCCAACGGGAATGTTGGGCCGTCAACGGCAACGTGCGTGCCGCCGCCGTGTGCAAAAGTTTAAGCGGCCGCAGTGCCAAAAGCGGTAATGTGACTTACGACAAAAATTGGGACGTTTACGTTATGTAAATCCCTTTTATTTAAGGCCCCCGTCCGGGGGCTTTTTTTATGCCCGGCCCGGTGGACCCGAAGGGGCATTTGTATAGTAATAAAATTTGTGTATTAAAGTAAATTTTGATATAATATGTCAAGGGTTTTTTATGCACCGAGCAGAAATTTTGCAAACAAACCTAACCCGGGTAGAACAAACTATCGCACAAGCGTATGCGCAAGCGCGTGTAAAAACAGGCCCGGTAAGTTTAATGGCCGTCACCAAGTACGCCCAAGATGAAGACGTTTTGACCCTTTTGGCAACGGGGCGTATTAAGCATATAGGGGAATCCCGCGTGCAACAGGCGTGGGCCCGGTGGACAAACCCCGTTTTTGCAAAGTATCCCGTCGTTAAGCATTTTATCGGTCATTTGCAAAAAAATAAGGCGGCCCGGGCCGTTGAGTTATTTGATTTTATTGATTCCGTGGACAGCCTGCCTTTGGGCGAAGTTTTAAGCACGCTGGCCGTAAAAAAAGGCAAATGTGTGCGCGTATTGGTGCAGGTGAAACTGACGGATAAAGAAAGCCAATCCGGCTTGCCTTTGGCGCAGGCGCGGCAACTGGCCGCAGCGTTAAAAAAACTGCCCGGTTTGCAGGTGTGCGGCTACATGGCTATTGCCCCGCAGGCGCAACAACCGCAAGTGTTGCGCGGCTTGTTTGCCGGGGTGCGGGAGGCTTTCTTGCAGGATTTTACCGGTGCGGAAAGGTGGCTTTCGCTGGGGATGAGCGGAGATTATGCGCAAGCGGTATTAGAGGGTTCCACCTTGCCGCGTATAGGCAGTGCAATTTTTGCCAAAAATTTGGAGGATTTATGATTATAAAGGTACGGGTAATCCCTACGACGGGGAATAACGAGGTTATCAGCCGCATTGGCAGCGTGTTGCGTGTAAAAATTAAAAATAAAAAAGTAGATGATGACGCCGCCAATGAAATTATGAAATCCTTTTTGGCCGATTTTTTTGCCGTAAAGTTGGAAAGCATTATTATTGTAAAAGGCGCCAAAGGCAAAGAAAAAACCGTAGAAGTGCGCGACAAAAGCGAAGAAGAATTGCGCAAAATTATGGATTCTATTCCGTAGGCTTTCCTTTTTAGTTTTTTACAAGGCTCCGCAGGGGGCCTTTTTTTATGGGAGCATAACCGGCTTGGTGTACTCTGTGCAATTCTTGCGGGCTGTGCAGGTGGCCTTTTTTTATGGGGCATAACTGCCTTGGCGTACTCGGTGCAATTCTTGCGGGCTCCGCTCTAGCCGGGGAGTTTTTAGTGATTTTTAGGGCGTAATAGGCGCACCCTGCGCACCCGGGGCACGCGGCCGGGGTTCTGCAAAAGCGGCGTTTGCGGCCGAAATGAAAAAGGGGAGTTGTTTTTTGGGTCTATTTCCGCTACAATTAAATAATTGGAGGATTGTATGATGAAAAAAGGTTTTACATTGATAGAATTGCTTGTAGTTGTATTAATTATCGGTATTTTGTCGGCGGTGGCGCTACCCCAATACCAGCGCACGATAGCCAAAGCCCGCACGACGGAAGCCATGGTGGCCCTAAAAGCCATTACGGACGCGCAGGAAGTGTATTATATTGCGTATGATGATTACGCGGCGGATATTTCCCAATTAGACGTAAAAGTGGACCCCGGCAAGAATTATACTTACGATTGCTCCAGCAAGCGCACCTGCTTTGCCCTCCCGACCATCGCGGATTGCCCGGTCATTGAGTTCCATTTGGCCCAAAAGGTAAACGGCGCGCAGGACAACTATTTAGGCAAGCACTGGTGCCAAGTAGCCGGCTCTACCAGTGAAATTGCCAAAAGTGTTTGTAAATCTTTCGGGCCGGAAGATACCACCATGCCCCGCGGAAAGTATTATTTAATCGGCACGTTTAACAACTAACCGTTTGCTTGTTTTAAGGAAAGGGGGCGCTTGCAGGCGCCCTTTTTTGCGTGAGAGCCGCCCCGGCCCCGGTGGCATATTTACTATAATATATATATGCAAAGCCAAACACGCAAAGGGATGCTGATTATTGCCATAGCCAACGGCTTATTACTGTTTGGGTATGGGTTATCTCTCCCGTTTTTTACCATTTATTTAATTTCCCAACGCGGTTTAAGCGCCAGTATGGCGGGGCTGATTATTGCCCTGGCCGGGGTATCGCGTTGTGTTTCCAGTGCCATCAGTGGGGAACTGGCGGATGTGTTCGGCCGTAAAACCGTAATGATGTGGGGGCTTTTCAGCCAAATTATTGCCATGTTGGGGCTGGGGCTTTGTATTGAGTTAAAAGTGCAGGTGGGGTATATGCTCCTGTGCTATTTTTTAACCACGTTTTTGGGCGCGTTTTTCCGCCCGGCTTCCAATGCGTGGGTGACGGATAACACCACCCCGCGGGAACGGGTGGAAGCGTTTGGGCTTATCCGTATCGGCCTGAATATCGGTTGGGCGTTGGGCCCGGCCGTGGGCGGCTTTTTGGTGCGCTATTCGTACAGTATGGCGTTTTATTTTACAGGCATTTTGTATGCCGTCACTATCTTGTATTTGGGGCGGCTGGTGGTGGATAATCACGCCCCCTGCAAATCCCGCAAGCCCAGTTTTGTTTCCACGCTTTTATCCTTAAAAGACACGCGTTTAGCCAAAATTTGTTTTTATGTGGTGCTTATTACGGCGGTAAACTCCCAACTGGTGGTGGGGCTTTCTATCCACTGCAACCGCTATTTACACATGCCGGAGTATTACATCGGGTGGTTTTTTACCATTAACGGCCTGGTCACCGTGTTTTTGCAGTATTGGGCCAGCAAATGGGCGGCTAAAGTGCGCCTTTCAACCGGGATGTTGGTGGGGTGTTTATTATATGCGGTGGGGTTTGGCTCGGTAGGGTTTTTTGATTCGTTCCTGCTGATTGGTTTTGGCGTGTTTTTAGCGGGGTTGGGGGAGCTGATTGTTTCCCCGGGGGAACAGACGTTGGTTTCCAATATAGCCTCGCGCGAAACCCGCGGCCGCTATTTGGGTATGCTGATGGTATTTTATAATTTAGGCTCGGCAGTGGGCTTTTTTGGGGCCGGAATGTTGGGCGATTATGTGGCCCCGCGTTATTTGGCGGGCCCGTGGTTGATTGTGGGCGTGTTGGCCGTGCTGTCCGGAATTGGATTTTTTAGAATGCGGTATAGTTTAACGAACGAGGAAGACGGCAAAATGACCGCCCCCGTTCCCATAAAAAAAGATACCGTCACTTTACATTAAGGAGTGCTGTATGAGAGGAATTATTTTTGCTGTATTGACGTTGGTGTTGGGCGGAGTGTTGGGCTTGGGGCTGGAAAAATTAGCCTCTTTCCTGCCTATGGAAATGGCCAACGCGCTGACCCGTACTTATATGTTGGGTATTCATCCGTTGGCGTTGCGGGTGACTATTTGCGGGGTTATCGGCCTGATTTTGGGCTATTTGATTGTTGCCAAATTTGTGAAGAAATAATATGTTAATTTTGGCCTCCAAATCACCCCGGCGCATAGATTTATTAAAAAGTTTGGGGTTTTCGTTTGAAATTATCCCGTCCCAAGCGCCCGAAAAAACCGCCTATAAACGCCCCGGTTTTAAGGTGCGGGATTTGGCCGTTAAAAAAGCGTTTGACGTAGCCAAAAAGTACCCCGCCGCCACGGTTATCGGCGCGGATACGCTGGTTTATTGCAAAGGCCAAGTAATCGGCAAACCGAAAGACGAAAAAGACGCCCTGCGCATTTTGCGTATGTTAAACGGCGCGTGGCAATCCGTCTATACCGGCGTGTGCATTTTGAATTTGGAATCCAAAAAAATGATGTACGGCGTGGATGTTTCCAAATGCAAGGCGCGCAACTTGCCGGACGACGAACTAAAAAAAATGGCCGGCAAACATTTGGACAAAGCCGGCGCCTATGCCGTGCAGGACGAAGACGACCGTTTTATAGAAAAAATTGTGGGCAGCCGTACCAATGTGGTGGGGTTCCCGGTGGAGTTTTTCCAAAATTTATACAAGGAGTTTGAATCTAAATGAAAAAGACCGATTTGTTAATTATTGGCGCAGGCCCGGCGGGGTGTTCCGCCGCTATTTATGCGGTGCGTGCAGGGCTGAAAACGGTAATTGCCGGGGGAGCTATGCCCGGCGGCCAACTGTTGCAAACCAGCGAAATTGAAAACTATGCCGGATTTATTGACCCGGTGGGCGGTTTTGATTTAATGGAGCGCATGCACAAACAATGCAAACGCCTGGGCGTGGAAATGCTGACGGACGAAGTGGCCCAATTAAAAGGCAGTAAAACCCCGTATACGGTAGTAATGGCGGGGGGAGAAGAATACGAGGCCGCATCCGTAATTATTGCCACGGGGGCGCGCGCCCGGTGGTTAGGGGTTCCCAACGAAGAAAAATTCAAAGGGCATGGCCTTTCCGCCTGCGCCACTTGCGACGGCTTTTTTATGCGCGGCAAAGAGGTTTGCATTGTGGGCGGCGGAAATACCGCGTTTGAAGATGCGTTATTTTTGGCCCAATTTTGCACAAAAGTATATTTAATTCACCGCCGGGATGCGTTCCGCGCGGACCAAGTGACCGTAAACAAAGTGCGCGAAAACCCTAAAATTACGTTGGTGCTAAACAGCGTGGTGGAAGAATTGTTAGGGGACGAAACCGTTTCCGGCGTGCGCATTAAAAATGTAAAAACCAACGCAACAAGCGAACTGGCATGCCAAGGAGTGTTTGTAGCGGTGGGCGCCGAGCCTCAAACGGACTTTTTGAAAAATTCGCTGGTGGGGTTGGCCGATAACGGCCTGGTGCTGGCGGATGAACGCACGCATACCACGTTGGAGGGCGTATTTGCCGCCGGAGATTGTGCGGATAAATACTACCGCCAGGCGGTGATTGCGGCGGGGAGTGGGGCGAAGGCGGGGATAGAGGCGGCGGCCTTCGTAAACCTGCACCGCTAAAGATAACAACTGTTGGTAGGATTTAGAGATTAACGCACAAGGGGAAAAATAACATTTTTCCCCTTGT